>Ga0210016_1000137_pt1 | contig 56103 bp, 45 predicted proteins | sample CryGeyCG2014_300_FD_185454 | JGI IMG/M metagenome (GOLD analysis project Ga0210016, IMG submission 185454) | Groundwater microbial communities from aquifer - Crystal Geyser CG02_land_8/20/14_3.00 (SPAdes) (version 2) | ecosystem: Environmental > Aquatic > Deep subsurface > Groundwater | place...
TTCTCTCGCGCCTGGCGCGCGATCAAGCCAACCTCGGTGTAGTAGCCGGGCACGAACAGCGCCTGCGGGTTGGTGGCTTTCAGGTTGGTAAGCTGCGCCCGGAAGTCGGTGTCGCCTTCACTGTAGGACTCATCGCCGACGAGCTTGCCACCCAACTCAGCGAACGTCTTCTTGAAGAAGTCCGCCAGGCCCACACTGTAGTCATTCTTGATGTCGCGCAGAATGGCTACGCGCTCCACCTTCAGGTTCTCCCGGGCGAACTTGGCCATGACGGTGCCCTGGAACGGGTCGATGAAGCACGTGCGGAACACGAAGTCGCCGACTTCGGTCACCTGCGGGTTAGTGGAGGCCGGGGTGACCATGGGCACGCCCGCCGGCTGGCAGACGCGCGCGCCAGCCAGGCTTCGAGTGCTGGCAACTTCGCCGACAACTGCGATCACGCGGTCCTGGTTGACGAGCTTCGTGACGGCTGCCGCTGCCTCTTCGGGCTTGCCGGCGTCGTCTTCCACGATCACCTTGACCGGTCTGCCCAGCACGCCACCCGCGGCGTTGACCTCCTCGACAGCCAGGTCGATGCCGTTCCGCGCGGAGATGCCGAACGTGGCCGTGGAGCCCGTGAGTGAGCCGTACTCGCCGATGACCAGAGGTTTGCCGGTGGCTGCGTTGGGGTTAGACTTCGCGTCACCGGGCTGGCTTCCCTTCGGGGCACAGCCGGCCACGGCCAGGAGAGCGGCCAGGCAGAGGAGGTATCGGGAGTTTGGGGGGTGCATGGGTGATGAACTCCTTCGGTCAGGCCATCCCGGGAGTCTGCCCCGGGGAACGAAACAAGGCTAACAGATCGCCAGCGTCTCGTCAATGAGCGACGGGGGTGCCTCGAGTAGGCCGGTCCACTTGGGTGGATCTGCACGCGGGGAAGGGACTTGCACCAAGGCCCCGAAACCTCGTTCTTTCAGAAACCGCCCCTGACCGATTGACGGCTCTTATTGGCGCCTTTGCCGCTTGGCGTCTCCGCGTTGAGAAGCCGGCCAACACGAGGCCACCCCAGTGACAGACGTCCGCGACGAACTCCTTCAACTCCGAGCCGCCCTCGAACGGCACAACCACCTCTACTACGTTCTCGATCAGCCGGAGATCAGCGACGCCGAGTACGACCGGCTGTTCCGCCGGTTGGTCGAGATCGAGAGGGCGCACCCGGATTGGGTTACGCCCGACTCACCCAGCCAGCGAGTCGGCGCCCCGCCGTTGGAGGCGTTCACCTCGGTCACGCACCGGGCGCCGATGCTCAGCCTGGCAAACGCGTTCGCCGCGGAGGAGCTGCGGGCGTTCGACGCGCGCTTGAAGCGGCTGCTGGAGCGCGACGAGGGCGCCGACTTGGAGTACGTCGCCGAACTGAAACTGGACGGACTTGCCGTCTCGCTGGTCTACGAGAGCGGCGTCCTCACTACGGGCGCCACCCGCGGCGACGGCACGACGGGCGAGAACGTCACCCTCAACCTCCGCACCCTCCGGTCGATCCCACTCCGACTGACGGTGGCCAATCCACCGCCGGTGTTCGAGGCGCGAGGCGAGGCGCTGATGTTCCGCGAGGCGTTCGCCGAGCTGAACCGCGCTCGTGCCGAGGCGGAAGAGCCGCTCTTCGCTAATCCGCGCAACGCCGCTGCCGGAGCCATCCGGCAGCTCGACTCGGCCGTCACCGCCAGCCGCCGACTGGGGTTCTTCGCGTACGCAGTCGGGTTCACCCAAGGAGTCGCTTGGGCCAGGCATACCGAGGCGCTGGAGTTCTTGAAGGCGGCGGGGCTTCCCGCCAACCCACACACGCAGCCCTGCCGCGGCATCGAGCAGGTTGTCGAGTTCTGCACCGACTGGCAGGAGCGCCGACACACGCTGCCCTACGAGATCGACGGCGTCGTGGTGAAGCTCGACTCGCTTGCCCTGCAGGACCAGGCGGGTACCGTGTCGCGCAGCCCGCGCTGGGCCATTGCCTACAAGTTCCCCGCCGAGCAGCAGCGAACCCGGCTTCGCGCCGTGGAGTTCAATGTCGGCCGCACGGGCGCCCTCACTCCGGTTGCCCTCATGGACCCGGTCCTCGTCGCCGGCTCCACCGTCAGCCGCGCCACGCTGCACAACGAGGACGAGATCCGCCGCAAGGACGTGCGCGCCGGCGACACAGTGGTCATCCAGAAGGCCGGCGACGTGATCCCGGAGGTGGTCGAGGTCGTCCTGTCGGAGCGCACCGGCGCCGAGCAGGAGATCGTCTTCCCCACGCAGTGCCCTTCCTGCGGCGCCGAGGTGTGCCGCCCCGAAGGTGAAGCGGTGGCGCGCTGCACCGGCGCCGCCTGCCCGGCGCAGGCTCAGCAGCAGCTCGAGCACTTTGTGTCGCGGGGCGCGATGGACCTGGACGGCGTCGGCCCGGCGCTGATCGAGCAACTGCTTGCAGCCAGACTGGTGAAAGACGCCGCCGACCTCTACGTCTTGACCCACCAGCAGTTAGCCGGCCTCGACCGCATGGCCGAGAAGAGCGCTCAGAACGCCCTCAAGGCGATTGCCGCGAGCAAGCAACCGCCGCTGGGGCGCCTGCTCTTCGCCCTCGGCATCCGCCACGTCGGCGCCCGCGTCGCGGAAGTCATCGCCGACCACTTCCGCAGCCTCGACGCCATTGCCGCAGCCGGCGTCGAGGAGCTGTCCGGCATCCATGAAGTCGGTCCCACCATCGCCGAGAGCGTCCACCTCTTCTTCCAGCAGGACAGCACCCACGAACTGCTGCGCAAGCTCAAGGAAGCCGGCGTCGAACCCCACGCGGCCGAGCGCGCAGCCGTACCCGCAGATTCCCCGGTCGCCGGCAAGACGTTCGTCTTCACCGGCACGCTGACCCAGTTCTCCCGCAGCGCGGCCGAGGCGCTGGTCAAAGCGCTCGGCGGGAAGGCGTCCGGCAGCGTCAGCAAGAAGACCGACTACGTGGTCGCCGGCGAAGAAGCAGGCTCGAAGCTGGACAAAGCGCGGGAACTGGGCGTGATGGTGTTGACGGAAGAGGAGTTCCGGGGGCTGCTGCCGGAGGGGCAGCGCTGATTGTGCAGGGCCCGGCCAGAGACCCAAAGGACTGCAAGGACGCCAAGGACACGGCGCCCCACGAGCAGCCGCGCCGTCAGTGACCTGCTGTCCTTGAAGTCCCTGCCGTCTTTGCAGTCCTTCGTCGTCCCCGCCTACTGCCCGCCGACCCCGTTGGCGGTCTGGAAGATCTGCTGGAGCTGCGCGGGGTCGAGCTTGAGCGTGGCTGCCACTTCGGTCCATGACTTGCCTGCGTCATGCTGGTCCACGAGGGTGGCGAAGGGGGTATTGGAGGCTTTGCCCAGAGCCATTGCGACGGCGAGGGAGCTGAAGGGCAGCCCCTTCGCGACGTACAGGTTGGCGACCTCCTGCGGGGTGCACTTGTAGAAGTGGCAGAGGAGGGCGGTCGCGAAGGGCACCCCGGGGTCTTCCGGCCCGGTGATCAGTTTCTCCATGACGGTGAGTGCGGCGAACGCCGTTGCGGTGTTGAGGGCGGCTGTCAGCGGGGTGTAAGTGTCGGTCAACTGCGTCTGGAGCTTCTTCTGCGCCGCGGGGTCGAGGGGAATGTCGGCCGTCGCCACCAGCTTCCGGGTGTCTTTGAGCGCCTGCTCGAACAGCATCTGAAGGTGCTTGGTGCAGGCGTCCAACTCCTTGAGCGAGGCGTTCAGCCGTTTGGTCTGGTAGTCGTTGAGCGGTCGGGTCTCCGGTCCCGGCCCGGTCGGCGGTTGCGCCTGGGCGACCAGCCCGAGGGAGAGCAGCGGGAGAGCAATGGGCAGAGCTGTGAAGGTTCGGCGAGAGGTGTTCACTGTTGGCTTTCCTTCGCTGCCTTGCGTCCCTGACGTCCTTGAGCAGCAAGCCTCCCGCGCTCACCCCTCAGTGGGCGCCGCGCTTGCCACGACTGCCTTCTTCGTGACGAACTGCACCAAGTTCACCGAGTACCCCCTCGCCCACACCGTCTGCACGTCCTTGAGTGGGCGCCCCTCGAACTGCAGGTCGGCACTGGTCAGGTCCAGTCGGCGGCCGCGGACGAAGTCCAGCTTGCCGAGCCCTTTGGCCGTCACGGTGACCTTGGCGTTCAAAGGGGTGTTGTTGACGACGAACATATTGGCGGACGTGTTGGTCCGGACCGCGAAGGCGACCACGTCGGCATCGGTGCTAACCGTCGGGCAGATGTCGGACTTGAGCGGGCAGTAGACATTGAACAGGTACGTCGCCCAGTAGCTGGGCAGGCGCTTGCCGGCTTTGTCGAGCACTCCCCAAGAAGCGTCGCCGACGCCGTGAAGCAGCACTTCATCCACCGACGGCGCCAGTCGCGTCAGCAGCGTAGTCAGCCAAGTTGCGCCGAAGAGCCCCTGTACGCGAGCGTCGCGCGCCTGGCCGGACTCGCGACGGACGGAGTTGACGCCGCACTCGGTGACGAACACCTTGGCGTCCTTCGACTTCGACCCGGCAAGCTGCGCGGCCACATCGACGGCCAACGCCTGATCGGGCAGGTCCACGCACATGCCTGCTTTGGCGCCCTTCAGGAGGTCGGCATCGTCGGTGCTGTTGTTGTGCGTGCCATAGAAGTGGAACGACAGGAAGTCCGTCCGGGCATTCCGCAGCATGCGGTTGAGGTGCTCCCGGAACGGTGCTGAGAACCCGACTCCGCCGACCCGGATGTGCGGATCCACCGTCTGCATTCGGCGCGCGCACTCCCAGTACGTGTCCAGGACCTCCTGGTTCGACAGCGACAGACCGCCCACCGTGGGCTCGTTCAGCACTTCCCAGAACAGCACATTGCGCTGCAATTCGACATTGAGCTTCCGCACGAGGGTCTCGCCAAGGGCGGCCAGCGTCTCGCCCGAAAGCAGCCCCTTGCGGGTACCATCCACACAGATCACCGGGTAGGCCCGGGCAACGCGAATCGCGTTGCAGGACTGCTCCAGCTTCGACACATCGGCCGCGGAGTCGATCAGCTCCGAGGTCCGCACGCGGACCAGATGCCAGGCAGCTTCCGAGATAGCCTGGCGCGCTGCCTCCGTCTCGAGAGCCTCGGCGCCGCCTGCGCCCAGTGTGCCGCCGACGCGCAGTCTCGTCGTGCCGGTCACTTTGCCGAAGTCCACCGACACGCCGGCCTGGCGCACCTGCTTGGGGGGCCCGGGCACGGCTGGTTCCGGCTCAGGCTCGGGCGGCTCTACCACGACCGGTTCTGGTTTCGGTTCGGGTTCCGTCGCCTTCGGCGGGTTCGCTTTGGGCCCCGGAGGAGTCGGCACCAGGGCCGGTTCCTCGACCCCCTTCGGCGCTGGCTCCACCGGCTCGGGCTCGACGACCGGCTTCACCGGCTCCGGGGTCGTGTCTTTCGCGGGGGGCGTGGTCACGACCGGTGCGGGCGGCTCTTCCGCCGCCGGTTTGGGCGCTGGCTTCTCGACCTCGCCCGGCGCGGGCTTCTCCCGCTCAGGGGTGAGCGTCACCGCCGGAGACGGCCGCGACGGTGTTTCGCTGCCCTTCACCGCCGTCTCCGCCCGGATCTCGTCGATCCAGAGGAACACTGGCGTCGTGGCATTGGCCTTCGCGATCTGCAGCAGCCGGACCTCGGCGAGTTTGTCCAACACCGAGTAGCCGCCGCCCTTGAACTGCGAGAGCGGCAACTCAACTCGATGCCACGTCGCGTCACTTAGCGGGACCGTGACCGAGAAGCTCCACTCCGAGCCATCATCACCGAAGGCCGAAAGGATAACCTGGACGGTGTTCGGCGAGCCATCGCCTTTGAGCCAGAACGACAGCCCTTGCGCGCCCGCCTCCTGCCACTCCTGTCCGCGGACCCGTATGGAAGCCGTCGCCCAGCCCCCGGGGGCGACGAGGTACGTGAGCAGCGCGGCGCCTTTGCCGCCGCCTTCCGGGCAACCCGGAAAGGTGGGGACCAGATTGCACAAGGTAGCCCGGCCCTTGCCCGCCGCCTTGCCACTGTCATTGAGAATCCACTTGCCGACGCCGCTCTCGAAATCATCGACAACAGCCGGCTCGGAATGCCCAATGCGGGCACCGGCCAACACAAGTACAGGAATGGCAGCCCAAAGGCAACGTCCACGTCGGCTCAACATGCCTTGTCCTCCTGAGGGGGTGACAGATAGAGGGGCCCCGGAGACTCCCGGAGACAGGCACATTATATCACAGCGAGGATGCCCAACCAAATGTGCGGTGGCACCCGCGAACACGCCAGGTCAACCCGTGCACGTATGGCGTCCAGTACCCACTTGTGCTATCATACGCGCCGTGAGAGCGACGCCACCAGCGTCTCCGGGCCCGCCGACGGGGGACGCCGACCCCGCTTCCTGCCTCCGTTCGACGCCCGGCGGGGTCAGGATTGCCCTCAAGGTCCAACCCAAAGCCAGCGCAGACCGCGTGGAAGGCGTCGAGCGCGGCGCTTTGCGCGTGCGGGTGACTGCCGCCCCGGACAAGGGCAAGGCCAACAGCCGGGCGATGAAGGTGCTGGCGGCAGCCCTTGGCGTGCCTGCCAGCCGGATCCGGATCGTCTCCGGCGAGAAGAGCCGCGACAAGGTTGTCGAGGTGGCCGAGCTAACGATAGAGGAACTGACCCGCCGACTCGCCGACAGGACGTAACGAGCGGCGCCCCGCCAGCGAGTCGGTCTGCCGCCCACAAGAGGAGTGAACTCCGTGCCTGAGACCATGAAAGCCGCCGTCCTCCACGGCCTCCGAGACTGCCGACTGGACGAGGTGCCCGTGCCGAGGAGGAAGGGCGAAGACGAAGTGCTGGTACAAGTCCGAAGCTGCGGCGTGTGCGGCTCCGACGTGCACTACTACACCCACGGTCGCATCGGCGGCTTCGTCGTCGAGTCCCCGCTGATCCTCGGTCACGAGTGCGCGGGCGTGGTGACCGAGGCGGGCTCGGCAGTGACCTCGCTGCAAGCAGGCGACCGCGTCGCTATCGAGCCGGGCTGGCCGTGCCGGAAGTGCGCCTTCTGCAAGCTCGGCAAGTACAACCTCTGCCCGGACGTCGAGTTCTACGCGACGCCGCCCTACGATGGCGCTTTCGCCGAATACGTCCGCGCGCCGGCCGACTTCTGCTTCAAGCTGCCCGACAACGTCAGCACCGAGGCGGGCGCCATGGTCGAACCACTCTCGACTGGTCTACAGACAGCCAAGCGCGGCGGCGTGAAGCCCGGCGACACCGTCTTCATCGCTGGCTCAGGACCGATCGGGTTGATGTGCCTTCAGGGCGCGAAGGCATTCGGCGCGACCCGGCTGATCATCTCCGACGTTGTCGCCTCACGCCTGGCCCTGGCCGCGGAACTGGGCGCTACAGACACAGTCAACCTCGCGGCAGCCAACGCCGTCGAGGCCGTCAAAGACCTCACCGGCGGCCGCGGTGCAGACGTCACCATCGAGGCAGCCGGTGCTGCGCAGGCCACGAAGGACTGCTTCGCCGCGGTGAAGAGTGGCGGCGTAGTCGTCCTCGTCGGCATGGCGCCCGAAGCCAACGTTGAGCTGAACGTGCTCGATGTGATCATCCGCGAGTACGACGTCCGCGGCGTCTTCCGCTACGCCAACGTACATCCACAGGCAGTCGCCCTGTTGGCCGCGGGCGCCGTGGACGTGGAGCGCATGATCACGCAGCGGTTCACGCTGGATCAAGCCGTCGAGGCGGTCGACTTCGCCGAGAAGAACAAGGAAACGGCGATCAAGGTGATGGTGAATGCCTGAACTGATCCTGGCAATACCGCCCCAACTACTGAAGGGCCCTGGGCTGCTGATTGCCTTCTACGTCTTCATCCTCGGGTTCTTCTACCTGTTCCTCATCCGGCCGCAGGCGAAGAAGGCGAAGGAGCACAAGGACTTCGCTGCCTCCCTGGACAAGGGCGACCGCATCGTCACGGCCGGCGGAATCCACGGAACCATCCTCCGCACCAAAGCCGCTATCGTCTACGTCGATGTGGGCAAAGGGATCATCCTCCGCTTCGACCGGACAGCGATCCGCCGCCGCCAGGGCGAGGACGAAGAGTAGTGCAGGCACCCCGGCTGTGAACAGCTTCGTCGAGACACACCTTGCCGCCGTGGTCTGTGCCGGACTGGCGGCGGCTGTCGCGGCGCTCGTCGTCAGCCTCGTGACGGCGGCGACGGCCCGCACCCGCTCTCGAGCCCTGACTCGCCTTCTCGCGGAGACGGGTGGCGAAGACGCCCTGGCCCGGCTGGTCGAGGGGCTGGAAGCCACCGAGTCCCGGGCAGCGCGACTCAACAACGACCTCCGCAACTTGCAGACGATTCAGCGAACCTGCCTCCAGCACGTGGGGCTCGTGCGGTTCGACGCCTTCCGCGACGTCGGCGGCAAGCAGAGCTTCGCGTTGGCTCTGCTCGACGCCGACCACAACGGCGTCCTGGTGACCGGGCTGTTCGGCCGCGATGAAGGGCGCACGTACGCAAAGCCCCTTCACGGCGGGACCTCGGAGGTCGCGTTGACCGACGAAGAAAAGAGCGCGCTGAAGCAAGCGCTCGAGCGAAGCGGAGCCACGAGATGAACCGTGTGCGCGTAAAGATCCAGCGACTCCCGGAAGGGCGCGGTCTCCCGCTGCCACACTACATGACCGAGCACGCCGCAGGGATGGACCTGTCCTGTGCCGACGAGGAGGTCTCCATTCTGCCCGGCGGCTCCGTGCTGGTCTCGACGGGGTTTGCCGTCGCCGTGCCTCCTGGGTACGAGGCGCAGATTCGACCTCGGAGCGGCTTGGCGGCCAAACGCGGGTTGACTATCCCCAACGCCCCCGGCACCATCGACGCAGACTACCGCGGCCCCGTCAAGGTCATCCTGATGAACCTCGGCCCCGAGCCGGTCACGATCTCCCGCGGCGACCGCATCGCCCAGATGGTTATCGCGCCGGTGGTCCAAGCGGAGTGGGAAGAAGTGACCGCCCTCCCCGACACGGAGCGGGGGGACGGTGGGTTCGGGCACACCGGCCGGTAGCCGCGACAGCGTCCCGCAATTGCCGTTCGGTGCCGTCTCGGCTATACTGAACCTCATTCACGCGGAGGGTTGGCCGAGCGGTTTAAGGCGGCGGTCTTGAAAACCGTTATCCCGCAAGGGATCGGGGGTTCGAATCCCTCACCCTCCGCCAGTTCGCCTCTCCGCCAACGCCCATTCGCCGACCGGACTCTCTCGTTCTGCGCCCCGCCGGACCCCTACGCCAGTGTCCTCGCCGCCTGCAGATTCTCCTCAACCTCGTCGTAGTTCTTCATCGACAGCATCACGCCGGTGACGAAATCGTGGGACAGGCTCCAGCGAATGGACGCCTGGAAGAGGTTGTCGCCTTTGAGCACCTTGCGGGCCTCGTCGTGGTCGAACTTCGGGCACCAGCTTGCGTCGTGGTTGGTCAGGGGCTTGAGCGCCTTCATCGTCAGCACGCCCATCCCGGCCTTAGCCGCTTCCTTCAGCGCTTCCGTCTCCTCGGGCGCTGACATGAAGTGCCACGCGGCGAGGCAGGTGTCGTACCAGCCCAACTCGACTGCCTTGCGGAGGCATGCGGGTTGGCTGAATGCTGTAGAGCCGTAGTTCACCAGGCTCACGTGCGTGGTCAGGCCGTACCACTTGACCCGGCCCTTCTGCTTCAACTCCTGGAACGCCGCGTAGGCAGCCGGGGTGTCCACCGTCTCCGGGGTGCGGCAATCGTGGAGCTGGATGAGGTCGACCCCTTCCACCTCCATCCGCGCGCAGCTTTCGTCGAAGGACTGCAGGAAGTGCTCCTTCGTCCCGCCACCCTCTTTCTGCGGATACCACTTGGTGGCAACGATAAGCTTGTCGCGGTGGCGTTTGAGGAGCGGCGCCAGCTTCCGCTCGGCGCCGCCTCGCTGGTACATAGGCGCTGTGTCGAGGTAGTTGACGCCGCCCTCGATCAGCCGCTCGACGACCTCAGGCGATTCGAGGAACTCCGTGCCATAGCCGATGACACTGACCTCCAGCCCGGTTCGGCCCAGCTTGCGCCTTGGCAGCTTGGCCTCCGCGCTTGCGCTGGTGGCCGCCTTGCCGGCAACGGCGGCCGCCGCGGCTGCGGCCAGGAACTCGCGCCGGGTTAGTCCTTCCGTGTTCGTGGTCATGGCTGTCCTCGCTTCCTGTGAAGACCGGTTCGTGGTCCGGCGTGTGTGCGGACCTTGGGTCGGACTGGTCTGACCGATTAGACAAGTCGGACCGGTCAAACAAATCGGGCACGGGCGCTCACCGCATGAACGCGGAACTGCGAGCCTGTGTTCGTCACCCAGCCCCTCGGTTCCTCCCTGGCCGGCGTCAGCCAGACCCCAGCAGCAGCAACACTGCGCTGGCGAGGTTGTTCAGCCCGTGGGCAACAATCGGCGCCACCAGGGATCCCCGCCACTCGTAGACCCACGCCAAGGCCGCCCCGACGGCGAACAGAGCCGCAAAGTCCGCCGGGCTGGCGTGAAGCGCGGCGAACACCAGCGCGCTCACCACAACGCCGCCAGTCACCCCCAGCCGTCGCTTGAGCGCCGTGTAGGCGAACCCGCGGAACAGCAACTCCTCGCAAGCGGGGACGAACGCCGCGATCACGAGAACGGCGACGATCCTCCCCCCATTCGGCAGGAAGCCGAACGCTCCCTCGACCATGCGCGCAATCCCAAACTGCTCCATGAGTTGGGAAGCGAGGTCGGGATTGGTGAGTCTGGTCAGCGCCAGGCCCGTGAGCCGCTGCACGGCGTCAGCGCCCACGAAGACCAGCACACCCAAGACGAGTCCCACCGGTACCTCGCGGCGCCAGTTCTCGAGCCGCCACCCCAGCTCGCGCAGCCCGCGTCCATATCGCTGCCGGATCCAGAGCAGCGCGGTGCCCACCAGGGCGAGGTTCTGCACCACGAGCCCGCGCACCAACGTCCAGCCGGTCAGCTCCGGCGCACCGCCCGGCTTCCCCCAGACGAAGACATCTGCGCCGATGATCGTCACGGCCAGCGTCCCGCCGACCAGCGCCACGACGATCAAGTCCCCCAGGCCCCAGGTGCTCTCGTCGGCGTCGGGCGACCCAGGCGGCGCCTGTCGCTGCTGCGTGAACACGAAGAGCAGCACGGCTGCCACGCAGACCGTCACCACGACCGCCGCGACCAGCACTGCCACGGAGTGATCCATAGAGGGGGGTAGCTTGGCGGACGAATGAGGCCACATAGCGCGGTTCTAAGCAGGACACTCCAGTGAGAGTGTAGCCCGACGCGCCAGCGGCGGGCCCCTCGGCTCGGCGCCTCGGGCTACGGTTTTCCACGTCGGGGCGTGCAGTCTCCCTGAGAGACGCGTCGTTGCTCGGGGTCCGGTGCTCGGATACAATGCGCGTGCTGTTCGACGGCGTGTCTGCCGGCGGGGTTCCCAGGCGTCGCGCAGCAGCCCACACCCCTGGAGGTTGGTCGCGTGAAACGAGCTTGCCTGCTGGTCCTTCCGGCCCTGCTGCTGCCGGTGTCCGGATGCGGCAAGAAGCAAACCGGCGAGATCAGGTTGAGTCTCATTCTCCGCGAAGGGTCCGACTGGTACCGCGGCGCGGAGCGGTGGAAGCAGTTGGTCGAAGACCGCAGCAAGGGCACGCTGCGTGTCTCCCTGTACCCCGGCGCCCAGTTGGCCAACAGCAACCAACGGACCGAGCTGGAGATGGTCCAGAGCGGGGTGATCGAGGCGTCGCTGGAATCCACCATCCTGCTGACACTGCTGGACCAGGAGTTCAGCGTATTCAGCCTGCCCTGGCTCTTCCGGGAGCACTCCGTCGCCAATGCCGTCTGCGATGGCAAGCTGGGTCAGGAGCTGCTCGACCTGTTGCCACCGAAGAAGCTCGTCGGGCTGGCATATGGCGCCAACGGCTTTCGCCAGGTCACCAACTCGCGTCGCCCCGTCCGCACGCCCGCCGACCTCAAAGCGCTGAAGATCCGCGTGCCGGCGATCAAGATGTACGTCAGCCTCTTCAAGTTGCTGGGCGCCGATCCCAGCTCGATGAACTTCGGCGAGCTGTTCACCGCCCTCAAAGAGGGCACCATGGACGGGCAGGAGAACCCCCTCGCGGTCATCCAGCAGTCGAAGCTCTACGAGGTGCAGAAGTACGTCACCCGGTGGGACTACTCATACGACCCGCTGGTGCTGTGCATGAACAAGAAGCGGTGGGAGTCATTCTCTCCCGAGCAACAGGAGCTGCTCAAGACCGCGGCCGTGGAGGCGATGGACTACGAGCGCAAACTGGTGGAGGCCGGCCGAGACGCGCTGGAGAAGAAGCTCCAGAGCGAAGGGATGACGGTCACCCGGCTCACGCCGGAGCAGCTCAAGCCCTTCGAGGCTCAGGTTGCGCCGCTCTACGAGGAGTACGCCAACGTCATCGGTAAGGACCTGATCGACCGGTTCAGAGCGGCAGCCAAGGCGGCCGAAGCCGCCGACGGCGATTGAGCAGGCAGCTCAGCCCAAGTCACTGCGCCGGAGCCGCCGCGCCGCTGAGGAAGCCGCGGGGCAACTCGACTTCGCCCAGATCGACAGGCAGCGACTTGTATCCCTGCGACTCCATCAGCAGCTCCAACTCGGAGGGCGCGAAGTCGGGGTTCTGCGGGTCGGCGCCGAGGCGGTACAGGGCCAGGCGGTAGTCCGCCGGCCGCTGCACTTTGAGCGCCTTGGTCAACTCCTGCCACGCCCGCTTCACCGCCCAGTAGTCGAACCCGCGTTGCTCAATCGGCGTGTCTCTGCCTGGGGTCACCGACAGCGCCAACTCCTTCCGCATCGAGAGTCAACTCGTACTTCTGCCTCTCTGCGCACGGGTCGCCGGCCGACTCCACGTGAAACGTCAACACCGTGGCCGGCCAAGGCCGCTGGTTGGGTCGCTCCAGCGAGGCCCGATCCAGCCGCGTGAAGCTCACTCGGTAGTCGCCCGCCGTGGCGGTCGCCGGAGCTTCGAACAGGTGCGTGCCCTCGACCTCGATCTGAAGATGGAAGGCCTTTCCGCCGTCGACACCCTCAGCCGGGAGCGTCGGCAACTCGGCGGCGTCGGGCGGTTGCCCCCAGACGGGAACAAGGGGCAACGGCGCTACAGCAACGAAGAACGCGAACAGGACTATGCAGTGTTTCAGAGACACGCTTGCTCTCCACCGGTAGTAGCTGACTGAGAACGACCTTGCGACTTCCAGGCAACTCAGACGCCCCTCTCGCACCTATGTTCAACGGGCAGCGGCGGGCGCTGGGGAAGGAACTCAACTCGCCGGTGGCGAACTTGGTACCAGCCGGACACTCCTGTTGTCGCTCAGTTGGGAGGCTCCCCCCATGTACCTCGCCCTCGGCGCCGCTCTCATACTTGTTCTCGCTTGGGCTGCTCCGCCCTGCCAGGCTGCTGAAGCCGACGAGCTGGTGACGAACCCGCAGTTCCTCACCTCCGAAGACAGACCACTCCCGGCGGGCTGGTCGGTCTGGGAACCGGAGTGGGCGGGGGCCGCCTGTGTTGTGCGATTAGTCCCCGGCGGGCTCCGCATGGAGGCGCCCGGGAAGCCGCACGCGGTGGGTGGCGTCACGCAGGAGCTTACCGGCGTCAGCGGTGGCCGGGCCTATGCCGTTCATGCGGACTGCGAGTTAGTTGGGGTGCCGTTCCCCTACCGGTCGGCCCTTGTCCGTCTCGAATGGACGCAAGGCGGCAAAGCACTGCACCCAGCCGGAACGCTGGTCCGGGGTCCTCTTATCGACGGCGACCGGGCCCGCTTCGACGACACGTTCGTTGCCCCCACGGAGGCCGACGGCGCCCGCCTATCGCTGGAGACCAAGTGGCTGCAGGGCGGCTCCGTCACTTGGAGCCGCGTGAGCTTGCAGCCAAGCGAACCGCCCAAGCCGCGCAAGGTGAAAGTGGGCACCGTGTACCTCCGCCCGCAGAACAGCACCCCGGAGCGCAACCTCGCGCTCTGGTGCGCGCAGATCGACAGCGCCGGGACGCTGGGGCTGGACATCGTCTGCCTGGGAGAGGCGATCAGGATGGTCGGAACCGGCGCCTCGTTGGCAGACTGCTCCGAGCCGATCCCCGGACCGGCGACCCGGCAGCTCGGCGAGGCCGCCAGGCGCAACCACCTCTGGGTGGTCGCCGGGCTCAACGAGTGCGCCGGCGACACGTCATACAACACGGCAGTGCTGCTCAATCGCGAGGGCGAACTGGCGGGGACGTACCGGAAGGTGCATCTCCCGCGCGAGGAGTGGCGCAAAGGGATCACGCCCGGCAGCGAGTACCCCGTGTTCTCGACCGACTTCGGCACCCTCGCCGTGCAGATCTGCTACGACTGGTTCTTCTCGGAGCCGGCGGCGATCTTTGCCCAGCAGGGAGCGGAGATCCTCTTCGCCCCGACCTGGGGCAACACGCTCCCCGACCACGACGGCATGATAGACGGCGAGTCCACCTTCCGCGTGCGCGCCCGCGACAACGGCCTCTACCTGGTCCCGTCGGTGTACGACGGCAACAGCCTGGTTATCGACCCAAGAGGGCGCCTCCTGGCTTCGAGTAACGGCAAGGAAGGCGTGGTGTGGGCTGAGATCGATCTCAGCGTCCGGGAGCCGCTGGAGTGGGTGGGGCACTGGCGCTCCATCGGTCCGCGGGACCGGATGCCGGAGACGTACGGACCGCTTCTTGGGATGCCAGGGGCCCGGCCCCACTGAGGCGGGCGTTGGGGAGGTGGCGCCTCTCGCGGGCGGGCCGCTCTCTCACGTTCGTGGCTCGGATTGGCGGCGGCATCGAGGAGCCGCCCGCGCTACTCCGATTCCGCCTCGCCCAGCAGATTGCGATCCTTGGAGGGCCGGCGCATCCCCTCGATAAGGTCCTGGCACTGCGCGCACCGCGTGGCGGACGGCACCCACCTGAGCCGCTCGGTGCTGATCTCGTTGCCGCAGACCTCGCACGTTGCCTCGTCGGAATCGACCAAGCGCTTGAGTGTCTCCTCCACGTCGCGGAGGCGCTCGCGCAGATCCGCTGCGATGGCGACGCCCAACTCGCGGTCGTAGATGGCGTCTGCTGCGTCGGTCAGGTCGTCCTCATCGCTGGACTCGAGGTCGCTGTCCTCGATGCTGGCACGCACGCGGGCCATGGCGCGCTCGAACTCCCGCCGCAAGCGCTCCCGTTCGGCCTGCAGCAAGAACCGTCGTTCGCTCGGCTTCCCCGGCTCAGTCTCTGGGGCCCTTTTCTCGGCCTTAGGCTGGGTCTTAGTGGTCATCGTCGCCTTCTTTTTGGCTGCGGTCGGGCTCTTACCGCGACTCGCCAGCTTCGCAACGGGCTTGTCGGCGGGCTCCTGGGTGCGACTCATCGGGGTCTTCTTAACCATGCGAATGACACCCCACTTTCCGGACAGGTTCTAACGGGCTCTTCTCCAACGCCACCAGCGAACAGCCGGGGGGGCCGACGCGACCTCCCCGAGGTGACTGCCATTTGACAGCGCCGCCAACAGCATTCCTCGCCGGCTGAGCAATATCCTGACGCACTGGGCTCTCTTGGGGCGGCCTGGCCGTTGGTCTGGTCGAGAAAAGGGAACCCGATAGTAGCGGCGAACTGTCCACAATACAACCCCCGGGCGATGTTTTCAGAGGCACGCGAACGCTGATCGTAGAGGAGCAAGCAGTCACAGAGCAGCGGATACCCCGTGCCGGCGACCTGACAGACCGAGCAGACAAGCACCTCAACGGCGGGGTCGGCACCGGGCCGACTCCGCCGTTCCTTTTGCGAGCCATGCCAGCACCCGTCTTGACGGCCAGCCCTCACCACTCGCGCGGCAGCAGCGCCCGCCGCCTGCCCTGGCGCGGGATTGCGCTGGGACTGCTGCTGATCCCCTTCAACACGCTGTGGGTCCAGCACTCGGAGGTCGTTCGAGAGACGGCACAACCGACGATGGCCTCGCTGTTCTTCACGGCGGTGCTGACGCTGCTGGGGGTGACGCTCCTGAACAGGGCCGTCGCCCGGATCCACCCGCGAAGTGCGCTGAGCGGCGGCGAGCTGTACCTGGTCTACGCGATGGTCAGCGTTGCCACGGCGCTCGCCGGGCATGACCAGATCGAGGTCCTCGTGCCGGTCATCAGCTACGTCCGGCACTTCGCCTCGCCGGAGAGCCGCTGGGAGGAGAAGCTGTTTCCCTCGCTCCCCGACCACCTGGTGGTGTCGGACCCCGACGCCCTGAGTCGGTACTACAACGGGCACAGCTACCTCACCCCGGAGAACGTGCGCCCCTGGCTCGGGCCCGGTCTGTGGTGGCTCGGGTTCCTCTGCCTGCTCGGACTCACCATGGTGTCCCTCAACCTGATCTTCCGGCAACGGTGGACCGAGGGGGAGAAGCTGTCGTACCCGTTGCTGACGGTGCCTGTTCAGGTGGTGGAGCAGCTTGACTCCTTGCGGGGCGATGGCTTGTTCTGGTTGGGCTTCGCGATTGCCGGTGGGATCGACCTCCTCAACGGCCTGCATGTCTTCTACCCGTTCATACCTGCGCTCCGCGTTACGGCGCACGATCTGCTCCCGGGCCAGAACACGGAGCTACTCCGGGCCTTTGGCTACATGCCGATTGCGTTCTACCCGTGGGCCATCGGGCTGGGGCTGCTGCTGCCCAAGGACTTCCTGCTCACCTGCTGGGTGTTCTTTTGGGTCTGGAAGCTGCAGCGAGTAAGCGGCGTGCTGGCGGGTCTGTCGCACGTGCCACGCTTCCCGTATGTCAACGAGCAGTCGTTTGGCGCCTACCTTGGCATCGCCCTGTTCGCCCTGTGGAGGGCCCGCGGGTACTTGGTGCAGGTGGCCCGCACGGTAGTCTCCTCCGGTGGCCCCCTGAACGAGTCGCGAGAGGCCCTGCGCTACCGCTGGGCGGCGCTCGGAGCCGTTTGTGGGTTCCTCGGGTGCGTCTGGTTCGCCGCCCGCGGCGGGATGTCGCCCTGGATCGCGACCGCGTACTTCGGGTTGTACCTCTGCCTTTCCCTGGCGTTCACCCGCGCCCGCGGCGAGATGGGCGTCCCCGCGCACGATCTCCATGCCAGCGGCCCCGACGCGATGCTGGTCTCCACTTTCGGGTCGCGCTCCTTCAGCGCAGGCACCCTCACCATGTTCTCGCTGTTCTGGTGGCTGACACGCGCGCACCGCAGCCACCCGATGCCACACGAGCTTGAGGCGCTGGAGCTGGGCCGACGGGGCGGCGCGCGCCCGACGGCAACGCTGGTCGCCATTCTTCTGGCGATCGTCGCCGGGGCGATTGCGGGCCTCTTGGGGGAGCTGTATCTCGGCCACAAACACGGGCTGGCCCTCGTCCAGAGCGACTCTGCATACTTCGGCCGCGAAGCTTGGAGCCAATTGGACGCCCGGCTGTCCACCCCCAGTGCGCCCGACCCGCGCGCCGGCGTCGCCATCGGCGTGGGGGCCGCGGCCACGCTCTTGCTGCTGTGGCTGCGGACCGTGTTCCTGTGGTGGCCGTTCCACCCGCTGGGCTACGCCGTCTCCAGTAGCCTATCCGGGCACCTCCTGTGGATGCCCCTGTTCTTGGCGTGGGCAGCGAAGTCAGCCGTCATGCGCTACGGCGGCGTGACCACCCACCGCAAGCTCGTCCCGCTGGCAATGGGGTTGATTCTGGGGGAGTATGTGGTTGGCGGCGGCTGGAGTCTCTACGGGTGGGCTCGACAGGCGGCGACGTACCGGTTCTGGTCGTACTGACTTCGCCGTAGCCCACGTCGCGCACTCCAATACCGTCTCCCAATTCGTGCCAGCGCGCCCCTTGACAAATGCGCCAAATGGGTGCATCCTATCGCGTCACCGTAGGGCAGCGTAGGACCTTGCGGCGAACACCACTTACACCAAGGGAGGTGCCACAGTGATCAAGAGATTGTTCGTTGAGGAAGAAGGACAGACGCTCGTTGAGTACGGTCTGCTCGTTTCCCTGATCGCGCTGGTCGTGATCGCGATCCTGACCGTTCTCGGGCAGAAAGTCCGGAACCTGTTCGTGACCGTGAACACGAACATCGCGAGCAGCACCTGATCTCGTCCCTCCCTGAGGGCTGAGAGTTGCTCTCTGCGGCCCGCTGCGCAGCCGATGGCACGCAGCGGGCCGTTTTTTGTGCGCCCCCTCCGGGTCCGGTCGCCTACGGTCGTGCTCGCGGGCCCTCTGCGTCGGCGCCCCCTGCGCCGTCGCGCCTTGACTTCTGTCCCGCAAGCGCGTACCCTCGCACAGTCTGAGAGCCGCGCAGTTGCGCACCCAGGAGGTCGCGATGGAGTTCCCCTCATTCTCCGTGGAGGGCCGAGGCGCGCTGGTGACGGGAGCCAGCAAAGGCATCGGCCGACACGTAGCGCTGACCCTGGCCAACGCGGGCGCCGACGTGGTCGTTTCTGGCCGCGACGAGACCGAGCTGGCCGAAGTGGTGGCACTGATCCGAGCGCTGGGCCGGGAGGCAACCGCGATCCCGGCCGAACTGGCCGACGCCGAGGCCGTGAAGCGACTGGGCGCGGAAGCCCTTGCCGCTTGCCCCGTCTCGACATTTTGGTCAACAACGCCGGTATCAGCGTGCCTGAGCCGGCCTTGGACCAGTCGCTGGACGCCTGGGACCGCACCCTCGCCGTGAACCTGAGAGCGCCTTTCCTGCTGAGCCAGCTCTGCGCGCGCCACATGAAAGACCTCGGCGGCGGGAAGATCATCAACATCGGCTCGCAGTCGGGCGAGGTCGGGCTGAAAGACCACGCGGCGTATTGCGCGTCCAAGGGCGGCCTGCACAACCTCACGCGGGCGCTGGCCGTGGAGTGGGGGCCGGACAACATCAACGTGAACTGCGTAGCGCCGACCGTCATCCTGACGCCCATGGGCCAGATGGCGTGGGGAGATCCTGTGAAGGCACAGGGAATGCTGGACCAGATCCCGCTGGGGCGGTTCGGCGTGGAGAACGACGTGTCGAGCGCGGTGCTATTTCTTGCCAGTCCCGCTGGAGACCTCGTCCACGGGCAGATTCTCGCCGTGGATGGCGGCTTCACCGCTCGGTGAAGTGGGCCAGCGTGCCGCGAGGTGATGACCATCCGCACCAAAGCGTCAAGAGCCTGCCGTGCCGCCCGCGTGCTGTCGCTGGTCGCCGCGGGAGCGGCGCTCTCAGTTCTGTGGACGGAGGCGCAGGTCGGCCCTGCGCCGGCCGGCGCCCGGAAGCCCAAGCCCCGAGTCGCGGAAGCGCACTGGCTCACCCCGTTCTACCGCGAGGGCCAGTACCGCTGGTTGGACATCGCGGACCGCCCCTACTCCACGACGTTTCGTCGCCTCTCCCAGTACGGCAATCGACAGGTGCTGGCCAACTACACGCAGTTGGAGGGCGACACGCTCCGGGGGGAGTTGGTCGCCCACGGGCTCAAACCCAACTTCGCCTACCAGGTGAAGCTGGAAGGTCAACCCACGAAGGCCGGGCCGTTCTCCGCCGAGGACTTGCGCGATCCCCGGAACTGGACCAACAAACAACTGGGCGAACTGGGCCGTTGGTGGTGTCCCGACTGCGAGTACAACGTCAGCAGTTGGAGCATGGACGGCGACTGCCACAAGGGGCACCGGTTGCTGGGCTACGTGCTATTCGACTTCTTTGTCACCGACGAGAACGGCAGCGCCAAGTGCACCTTCAGCCTCGACAGTAGCTACCACGTGCTCTGGAAGACCTCGCAGTACCCGCCTTCTGACGACGATTCTGCGCCGCGACTGTTCAAGCCGGTTGCCTCTCGGTCGTTCGGGTACAGCAAAGACCTGCCGGCAGAGGAAGTCTCGATCTATCTCGAGCATGAGTACGACCGCCCCCGCCCCGGGCAAGCGCGGCTTCCCGAGGGCGAGTATCGCTGTCGCCTACTGCTCACCGAGGAGAGCTTTCACTCCTACAGTTGGGGCGCGGGGGCGACCCCGGGCGGGCATTGGTGCCACTGCCTGTCCGATGAGGAGCTGCGCTTCACCGTCCGGCGGTAGGGGCGCCGTTTGCCCGTCCGGCCAGTCGCCCAGCGCTACGCCGCGCCGATGGACCGCAGGTAGTCCATGCACGCTACGACGATCTGGTGGCGCGCCGCCAAGTCCTTCCCGGTCATGAGGTCGCCTTCGAGTTCCAGTGTGTAGGGTCCGGTGAAGCCACGTTCGCCAAGCAGTCGGAAGACCTCTGGGAAGTCGACCACGCCCTGCCCCAACACGGGGAAGTTGAGCGACTTGGGCAGCCCGTCGGTGTCTTTCAGGTGCACGCTGGCGACGTGCTCAAGGGCCTTCGCCAACTCGGTGACGGAGTCCGTTCCCTCGTTGTAGTAGTAGATGTTGGCGGTGTCGAAGTTGTAGCCCAAGGCCGGTCGATCAACTTCGCGAATGGTCGCCAGGGCAACCTCGCCGTTCGTCCCGTACGGCGGGTGGGTCTCCATACAGAGGGTGAGGTCGAGTTCGGCAGCCTTGTCGCAGAGCTGCCGCAGATTCGCAATCAACCCCTCGTCGGCTTCGCCCTCTTTGCCCTGAACGCTGACGAAGAGCTTTCGGGTGCCGATGCCCGCCGTTCGCTCCATCACCGTCTCGAAGGCGGCCACCGAGTCGGCGTTCCGCAACTGAACGCCCGTGGCCACGGTGGCGATCTGCATTCCGTTCTTCTCGGCAAGGCAGCGGCAGCGCTCGTAGTCGCCATCCCCTGGCGGGCTCAGTTCGATGGCCTGAACGCCGGCCTGAGGCAGCAGTTCGTACGCCTCGTCGCGGTCGAGGTAGACGGGGAGACGACAGGAGAAGACGTTGCTCATTTCTGTTCCTTTCAGCGCTCACGCCCCGCCCTCGTCGTGCCTGCGGGTGGCGTGCTGGTGCGACCCCTGTTCGCCGGTCATCGTGGCAGTCCTTCAGACCACCGGTACTGGCAATGGGCCGGCGTAGCCTCAGGCGTCGCCCGCAGGCCCTCCCGGAGCAGGCGCAACTGCAAGAAAAGGCGCCCCCCTTCCCGGGAGGCGCAAGCGATCCGACGGTCAGCGTGGCGCAGCGCTACTCGGCCTTGGCCTTGCCCTTCGCCTTCCCTCCACTCATGCCGGGCAGAAGGATCGTGACGCGAGTGGCGCGCACGCCGCCACCTTCGGCTGCCGCAGTCTCGGCGCGGACGTTGACGCCCTCCTTCAGGTCAGCGAAGGCGCCCTCCGCAGGCTTCGCGACGAGGGTCGGCTTCGGCTCTTTCGTCAGCGTCACGGTGATCTCCTCGTCATCAACCGTCTTCAGCGTGAGGCTCTCTCCGGCCTTCGTCACGGTTCCGAGGACGCCTTCCGCGGAGATTCCCTTGCCTCGCGGCTTCTCCCCTTCCGGGAGGATTGTGATCAACCGGGCCTCGACGGACTTCTTGTCCTTGGCCACCTTGCCCATCACGTGAACCATCTGCTTCTCCGCGATGTCCGCCGCCTTGGCGGGCACCAGTTTGGTGATCCTGGTCTTCTCGGCGACCGACACCTTCACTTCGGCCCGCCGGCCCTTGATGGTGATCGCCTTGGCTGCCGCGTCTACTGCTGTGATCTTCCCTGTCACCTGGGTAGGGGCCTTCGCCTTCTTTTCGGCACCTGCAACCACGCAGAACGCCAACACCACGCACGCCACTCCGACTGACACAACTATCCGTCTCGCCATCTTACTACTCCTTTCCTTGTCTCGCCTGCCGCCGCGAACCCACGGCAACAGGCGTGTTGATGGTGTTCTATTTCGCGCCCTTTCCCGCTTCCCCTTCTCTGCCTCGAAAAAAGTCGGCTGACTCCCGGAGCCGGTCACTCACGAGGCCGATTGACACCGCCCGGAGCATCCGGTACCATGGCAGCACCTACCTTCCGCAAGGAGTCGCGCAATGGGTGAAGACTGCCTCTTCTGCAGGATCGCGAGCAAGGAGATCCCCAGCAACGTCGTCTACGAAGACGAACAGGTCCTGGCATTTCTGGACCTGAACCCACAGGCACCGACGCATGTTCTGGTGATCCCGAAGAGGCATGTGGCGAACCTGCTCGACGCCGCTCCAACGCAGCAGGACCTGCTGGGCTACTTGATGCTCAAGTGCGCCGAAGTGGCGCGGCAACTCGGGATCGGCGAGGGTGGGTTCCGAGTCGTGGCAAACTGCGGGCCGGACGGGGGCCAGACTGTCGGCCATCTTCACTTCCACGTCCTCGGCGGCAGGGCACTCACCTGGCCCCCCGGGTAGCTGTGCGCTCCCCATTCGCCGCTCGGCACGCCGCATTCCCGAAGAGGTGCCTCCATGCTGGACGAACCCACCAAGACCGCCCTGCTCAAGTTGGCGCGCGACGCCGTTGAGGCGGCCGTCAGAGGGAAGCGGCCGCCCTCGCCGGACCCTTCGCTCACCATTCTCATGGAGAAGCGCGGCGCCTTCGTGACTCTCAAGAAGCACGGTGATCTCCGCGGCTGCATCGGCTACCCCGAGCCGGTCAAGTTGTTGAGCGAGGCGCTCCTCGACTCCGCCGCCTCCGCCGCGCTTAACGACCCGCGCTTCCCCCCGGTCCGCCCCGAGGAACTCCCCGACCTGCACCTCGAAGTCTCCGTCCTCACCAAGCCCGAGCCCCTCGCCGCGGAAGACGTCGAGGTGGGCAAGCACGGGCTGATCGTCCAGCGGGGCTTCAGCCGCGGGCTGTTGCTCCCCCAAGTCGCCACCGAGTGGGGTTGGGACCGGGAGACGTTCCTGGAGCACACGTGCCGCAAGGCCGGTCTGCCGAAGGACGCCTGGCGCAAAGGAGCGGAAATCCTGGCGTTCTCGGCGGAGGTGTTTGGGGAGGAAGAGGGCGCTGGCGGCAGTGGGGAAAGTCGGTAGAAAGGCGAGCACACATGGCAACCAAGATCGCCCTCCTCGGCGCTGGACAGCGCGGCGTACGGGGTGTCCTCGCTCGGGCCGCACGGACCCCACGTGGCGTGGCACGACGAAGACATGCAGCTCGCCGCCAAGTACGGGATCATCCAGACCACCGGCGACACCGTGGGACCGGGTGGGCTGTCGGCGGCATTGCGGATTGTGCCGCTATACGTCGAGATTGCGGAGGCGATGGACCGGCTCTGCCCCGACGCCATCCTGCTCAACCACTCCAACCCGATGGTGCCCATCTGCCGGGCGATCAACAAGTACACGGGGGTGTGCGTGCTCGGCCTCTGCCACGGCGCGCAGGGGACGGAGCAGTACGTGGCGGAGGTGCTTGGTATTCCGCGCGAGGAACTGAGCTTCCGCTCCGTCGGCGTCAACCACATGCTGTGGATGACCGACATCCGGCACCGCGGCAGAGACGTGTATCCGCTGCTGCGCGGGAAGCTCGACGAGCGGGGCGACGAGGAAGGTCACCTGCTGGCCAGGAAGCTGTTCGACCTCTACGGCTACTACCCGGTCAACAACGACCGGCACATCATCGAGTTCTTCCCGTTCCTGCGGCAGGCGCGGGCGCCCGGTGGGCTGCCGTACAAACTGCAATTCCGCTCGGAGATGCTGGCGGAGCGAAAGGGAAAGGCCCCTCAGGAGTGGGAGGAACGCCGGAAGCGAGCGGCAGGCGAAGCCGAGATCAACCTCCCCAAGACCCCCTCCCCCGAAAACGTCGGCGCCCTCATTGGCGCGCTGGCAACGGGCGCAGAGTGCAAGCACTTGGTGAACATTCCCAACAACGGCGCGGCGCCCAACATGCCGGACTGGCGGTCGTGGAGATCGACGCTCTGCTCACCCCCAACGGCCCGCGTGGCGTCTACATGGGGCCGATCCCGCAGAACGTACTCGCCTGGACGCTCACCACGATCTACCAGCAGGAACTCGTCGTGGACGCGGCGGTCAAGGGCGACCGCACCCTGGCGTTGCAGGCGCTGGTCAACGACCCGCAGGTTGTCTCCCTCGAGGAAGCCGAGGGATTGCTGGCCGACTTGCTGGAGGCGAGGCGGGCGCAGTTGCCGAGGTTCTTCCCGGGGCAACTGACGGCTTGACAGGATGTGCAGGCATGCGCGGTCCCGCTACGTTGCCGGGTTGCCGCCCCCCCGGGTCTCCCACAACTCCCACACGAATACCACACCCGCCGCCAGCGGAACAGCCGCCAACGAGAGCATCCCGCTGCGCAGGTCTCTATGATCGGCGAGCCATCCCACCATGGTCGGGAAGACGATCCCGCCCGAGTTTCCCACCGCCGACAGTGCCCCGAACATGGTGATGCCGCCGTCGGGGATGCGGTCGGCGCAATGGGCTAACACGGTGGGCCAGAAGGCAGAGACGAACCAGCCGAGGCACGCGAATGACGCCACCGCGACCACTCGGCTGTGGGTGGTCCCGGCCAGCGCAATGCAGACGGCGCTGCCCACGCAGTTGAGCAGAAGCACCCGCAGCGGGACGTACTTCGCCGGCAGGCTGCCCATGGCAAACCGCCCCAGGGCCATCATGATTGCGAAGAGCACCAGGCCACTCCCCGCCGTCTCGCGGGCGAAGCGGAAGACCTCCTCCAGGTAGGCCGACATCCATTGATGCGGGCCGATCTCCGCGCCGGCGAGGAACAGCATCGCGAGGAGCATGCGCCAGAACACCCGTTCGTTCCACGGGAGGACGCTGGCGAGGTTGGTGTTCTGGCGCTCCGGGCGGGGTAGCCGACAGGTCAGGAAGCCCAGCCCGTAGAGGAACACCGGCGCCGTCATCACCAGGTAGATGAGGCGCCACGAGACGTGCAGCCGCAGCAGATGCATGCTGAGCGCGAGTGTCCCAATGGCCCCCACCGAGTAGAACCCGTGGCACAAGTTCATGGCGCGAGTGCGCGCATGGGGCCGCAGGACGCAGACCAGTGGGCTGACCAGCACTTCGAGGACACCACAGCCCACGCCCAGCACTGCCGCACCGGTCACCAGCGCGGGGTACGACTGCGCCGTCGCAGAGAGGACCAGACCGCTGATCTGGAGACAGGAAGCTAATACCAGGAAAGGCTTGTACCCAAACCGGTCTCCCAGTGGGCCGGTGCACACAATGGCCGCGACGAACCCCCAGAAGAGCGCACCCAACAGCACGCCGCGCTGGGTATCGGTGAGGAGGAAGGTGTCGGTCAACGCAGTCAGGCACATCGGCGGCGTGTTCACCGCGACGGCAATGCCGAGCATGCCAACGTAGCTGCTGACCAGGGCGCGGGTCTGCGTGACATGGCTCAGGTCGGCTTGAGGGGGCGTGTCTGCCAGAAGGGTCTCCGTTGGCCGGTCCGACGACCCGGACTGCTGGCCGGCCGGATGCAAACGACTTGCCGTGAGCGGCGCCTCTATGGAGCAACTACGGAGCCGGGCCGTCTGCCGTCTCCCGCAACTCTACCCGGTCGATGCCGAACCAAGGGCGATTGCTGGTGACGCCGTTCGGTTCGGTGTTGCGGATCTCCAGCCGGTTGAGACCCGGCTTGAGGGCTGCTGCCGACACCAAGAGGTCCCAGCGGGTCAGCCCCGTCTCCGTAAGAGGCACCCTCGCACCGAAGACGAGGTTCTCGTTGACGCGGATCTCGCCGGCGACCTCTCCGCCGGGAGGGCGCGGGCACTTGATCCCGTAGAGCGTGAGCGTCAGCCCCCCGGCAGGCACGTCGCCGAGCCGGAACCAACCCGTGAGGCGATCGGCCGGCGTGCCTTGCCCGTAGACGTAGTTGCCGTGCTCCGACACTCGCTTCCGCGCCGGATACACGTCGAAGCCGTACCCGTGCAGCACGCCCCCGCCCCCCAGGCACTCCTCGCCGGTGAGAACCAGTGGCGTGCCGTTGGCGCCCAACAGCTTCACCTCCTTCGGCGCCATGGGGCCGAGCAGCGATTGCAGGCGAAGGAGAGCGCCCTGCGCGTAGCTGGCAACGAGCCCGTTCGCGGCGCTTGCGTGACTGGACGACAGCTTGGTCGAAGTCGTGTCGGCCTTCAGCAAGTCGGCCAACGCCTCTGCCTGCCGGAAGGCGGCACGAGCCCTGTCCGACTGGTCGGACTTGTCCGACTGGTCGGACACGCTCTGCCTGGCCGCCTCGTACGCCCGACACAGCGCGTCGTAGAACTGCACCGTCCGCTCGCCGTAGGTGAACAGCCGCTCATCCTCGGCAACGCGCTGCGCGATCCGTTCCGGCAAGTCCTGCTTGGCGATGGCGTCGAGGGTCTCCCGGCACTGCTTGGCGTAGGCCAGAATCTCCAGCAGGTCGGGACCGTCGTCCTTCTCGAACGTGGTCCTCCCATACTTCAGATGCGTCGTCGGGAACAGGTTCGCGGCGCCCGTGTCAAGGCGCCGAGCCAGCCCGTACTTCAACTTACTGACATTGCACAGCATCTTCTCCAGGTGCCCATAGAACGTCCGCATCTCCGCCTGCACCGGTCCGTATCGGCCCGCAAGGTAGTCCGTCCACAGGGCAGAGCAGTCTGTCCTTGGGTCCCAGAGCTGCCTCGCCATCTGGTAGTTGGTCAGCGCCTTGTTGCCCCAGTTGGCGGTGGTGCAGTGCATGTAGTGGAAGTGCCGCACGCCCAGCCCGTAGTAGTACGGAATGTCGTTCGCCATCGTGTGCATGTAGCAGACGGGCAGGCACTTGTAGCCGGAGACGTTGTAGTACTCGCCAATGCAGACCTGCCCCTTGTAGTACCGACCCGGGTCGGTCGCCCAGCCCAGGAGGGCCTTGTTGTACGCGGCGTTCTTCGAGCAGTCGGGGTCGTCGAAGTTGTGCACGTAGCAGCGCACGATGGGGAAGTAGGTGGCGATGCAGGTGTCATAGTCGAAGTCGGCGGGCAGCGGGCGGGTGGGCGGTTCGAGCACGTCGGCGTACGCGAGGAAGAGCAGGCGAACCGGTCGGTTGATTCGGCCCTCCGCCTGCGCGCGCTTGATCGCTTGGTCGTAGTGGTAGACGAACAGCAGGTTTCGGTCCGTCTGCGAGCCCAGCGCCTGGCAGCGCTCGCATTGGCACCACTTGCCGCCGTCCAGCATCCAGACCTGCGGTCAGCCGTGGTGCGCGGTCAGGAGACCTGCGCACAGCGTGTTGGAGACCTCGCTGTGTTCCGGTCTCCCGACCGGAACACGTCCTTGACCTCGCTGTGTTCCGGTCTCCCGACCGGAACACGTCCTTGACCTCGCTGTGTTCCGGTCTCCCGACCGGAACACGTCCTTGACCGAAGGTCTCCCTCGGTCGGTGAGTGGTAGTTGGAGACCTGCGGTCAGCCCGGGTGCGCGGTCAGGAGACCTGCGCACAGCGTGTTGGAGACCTCGCTGTGTTCCGGTCTCCCGACCGGAACACGTCCTTGACCTCGCTGTGTTCCGGTCTCCCGACCGGAACACGTCCTTGACCGAAGGTCTCCCTCGGTCGGTGAGTGGTAGTTGGAGACCTGCGGTCAGCCCGGGTGCGCGGTCAGGAGACCTGCGCACAGCGTGTTGGAGACCTGCGGTCAGCCGTGGTGCGCGGTCAGGAGACCTGCGCACAGCGTGGACTGTCCAAAGCCGGGGCCGTCAGGCGCTCGCTCCTCGCTGCTTCTCCTTCGACGTGGCGCCCAACCAACGGGCGGGCATGAGCGATTCCTGTGCCTGTGTCTCGGAACGCTCAAGCGTCCCACGTTAACGGAAGAGACCCAGTTCAGCGGCAGAAAGTTACCGACCTACGGTGGTCCCCGAAGACGCTCTCGGACCGAGACCCACCACTCGAACCGTCACGTCGCGCGGCGCGCCCTTGGCGGCGTCGCACCACAACTCGAAGCGGTTCTCGCCCGGCTGCAGCAGGAGGTTGGCGCCCTTCACCTTCAGCTTCTTATCGGGCTTCGCGCCTGGGCCTGGGCGCCAGAGCGCGCAGGCGCCGTCACTGTCGAGGGCCAGCGCTTCTCGCTGTGTTCCGGTCTCCCGACCGGAACACGTCCTTGACCTTGCTGTGTTCCGGTCTCGCTGTGTTCCGGTCTCCCGACCGGAACACATCCTTGACCGAAGGTCTCCCTCGGTCGGTGAGTGGTAGTTGGAGACCTGCGGTCAGCCCGGGTGCGCGGTCAGGAGACCTGCGCACAGCGTGTTGGAGACCTGCGGTTAGCCGTGGTGCGCGGTCAGGAGACCTGCGCACAGCGTGGACTGTCCAAAGCCGGGGCCGTCAGGCGCTCGCTCCTCGCTGTGTTCCGGTCTCCCGACCGGAACACATCCTTGACCGAAGGTCTCCCTCGGTCGGTGAGTGGTAGTTGGAGACCTGCGGTCAGCCCGGGTGCGCGGTCAGGAGACCTGCGCACACCGTGTTGGAGACCTGCGGTCAGCCCGGGTGCGCGGTCAGGAGACCTGCGCACAGCGTGTTGGAGACCTGCGGTCAGCCGTGGTGCGCGGTCAGGAGACCTGCGCACAGCGTGGACTGTCCAAAGCCGGGGCCGTCAGGCGCTCGCTCCTCGCTGCTTCTCCTTCGACGTGGCGCCCAACCAACGGGCGGGCATGAGCGATTCCTGTGCCTGTGTCTCGGAACGCTCAAGCGTCCCACGTTAACGGAAGAGACCCAGTTCAGCGGCAGAAAGTTACCGACCTACGGTGGTCCCCGAAGACGCTCTCGGACCGAGACCCACCACTCGAACCGTCACGTCGCGCGGCGCGCCCTTGGCGGCGTCGCACCACAACTCGAAGCGGTTCTCGCCCGGCTGCAGCAGGAGGTTGGCGCCCTTCACCTTCAGCTTCTTACCGGGCTTCGCGCCTGGGCCTGGGCGCCAGAGCGCGCAGGCGCCGTCACTGTCGAGGGCCAGCGCTTCCCCGGACGCCAGGTCCACCGGCAGTCGGATGCTCTTCTCGTTGACGGTCAACTCGACGGCCTGCGCGTCGGCCGCCGCGGCAAGCGTGCCGTGCTTGCTCTGAAGCAGCCTCGAGTCGGCCTTGGGCGAGACGTACGGATCGTCCTTGCGCCCCCAACCAACCATTGCCTGCATGGTGTGCAACCCCAGTTGCAGGCCGGCGGCGTGGATCTTGTCGGCGACCGTCTTCAGCCCAGCCAGTCCGTGGGGGAACAGGCTGCGGTTGATGCCGTAGGTTGGGGTCGAGTGCCACGGGTAGAGCTCGATGCACCCAAACCCGCCTTTGGCGAACTCAAGCACTTGGTCGATGTTGTCCTCACCGACGCTGTGGGACATCAGGTACGAGGCGAACCGCTCCGGCGCGCGCTTGATCCACTTGCCGTTGAGCATCGGGTGAGGCAGACCCTCACCCAGCTCCACTTCCTCGATGGCGTCGAGGAGTTGGCTCCGCGGCGCGCCGATGAGGGCGACCTTCGCCCCCTGCATCCCAAACTCGCGGTAGCAGCGGGCGCAAAGGGCCGCCCGCGACTCGTCGGCGCTGTAGGAGTGGGTGAGGTCGTTGCACGCCAACACGCACGCGCCGAAGTCCTTGTCCCAGGCGGCGTTGACGAGCGTCCCGACGCTGTCGCCGAGGTTGAGCCGGAGGTTGCAGAGCTGCAGCCAGTCCAGGTCCGCGGAGGCGCGCTCGACCGTGAAGGTGAAGTAGCGCCGCGCCGCCGCGACCTTGAGCGTCGCCTCGAGCTTCGGGTCCACGAAGTGGATGACAAGCTGCGCTCCCTTCCGCTCGACAAAGCTGACCGGCACCTCGCCGCCGCGACGACTGGCACTGAACATCGCGACTGCAGTGTCGGGCGACGCGTAGTTCACGCCGCCCTTCTTGGCGACGAACTCCTGGAGATGCCCGCGCGGCGACAGCACGATTCGGGTCAGTTCGTTCTCGATCACGACTGGCTGCAATCCGTCTATGGCTGGCATCGCAGGGGCCTCCTCGATTTGCACGTCGTCAACGTCCACGCGCTTCCCCGCCTCGACGACGATGGCCAGCGAGGCGCTGGTGAACCCGGGCCCGCCGCACAGGTAGTAGCCCGACACCTCTTCCCACTTGTCGGGCCCGGCGTTCGCTGCCACGACGCTGGGGAACTTCATCGTCCCGTCTTTGAAGTACTCGTAGAACAGGAGCGTCGCCGATCCGCCTCGCACCCAGGCTCGCACTGTATACCACTTGCCCACCTCAAGCCCCGGACACGGCTGGTAGACGTGCGCCTGGCCGCGCTTGCCGTTGCCGCGAATGCGGACGAAGTTCCGTCGGGCATGGGCGCCGTCCGAAAGGACGGTTAGCTCGCCGGGATAGGCTGGGTTGAGGCTCCAGTGGGTGGGGGCGCTGCCGTCCGCACCGAGGCGCCAGACGCCGAACCCCTGGTCTGGGTGAGTCGCGCCGGCTATTGTGTGCGTGGTCTCGAAGCCACCGTTCTGCAGTTGCGCGTCGCCTATCGCCGCGCCGCACACCGCGAGCAACTCAGCGGCGAGAAGCAGCCTGTTCGAGTGCATCGTCGATCCCTCCTTGCGGCACCGGTGGCGGCGCACGTCCGTCGCCGAATCTCAAAGTGGCCGCAGTGGGGCACCAGTTCCCTGCCGGACGCCGAATCCCTGTGTGCCACGCCTCGGAATCGGCCAACCTGACAGCATTGGGAGGACTCCCCTCCCTTCGTGGTTCGGGCTACACTACTCCGAGTCCCACAATCCGCACCGTCAAAGGAGCACTTAGACATGCGAACCGCTACACGACTGCTATCCGTTGGCTGCGCGCTGCTTTTCTGTCTGCCGACCCAGGCGGACATCTTCGACTACCTGGCAAAGCCCGAGCCGGACTTCCAGTGGGAGAAGGAGCGGCAGGAGACCGTTCTCGCTGTGAAGGTCACCGATCTGCGGTTCACTTCCCAAGTCTGGCAGGGCATCAAGTGGACGCACCTGCTCCGCGTGTTCGAGCCGCCGCAGATGAAGGCGGACCACGCCATGCTGGTGATCACGGGCGGCGACGGGGGCGACACGGAAAAGAACCTGGGGGTGATGGCCTGCATGATGACGAGCGCGCCTGTCGTCATTCTCTACAACATCCCCAACCAGCCGCTGTTCGGCAACCTGAGGGAAGATGCCCTCATCGCATACACCTTCAAGAAGTTCATGGAGACCGGAGACGAGACCTGGCCGCTACTGTTCCCCATGACCAAGAGCGCGGTCAAGGCAATGGATGTGCTGACGGCGTACAGCAAAGAGGCGTGGCCGCAGCCGGTTGACAAGTTCGTGGTCACCGGAGCCTCGAAGCGAGGGTGGACGACCTGGTTCTGTGGCGCCGTCGATCCGCGAGTGAAGGGCATCGCCCCGATCGTCTACGACAACCTCGATCTGCCCGCGCAGATGCGCCACCAACTCGACACGTGGGGCTCATACAGCCTGGAAATCCAGGACTACACCGACCTGCACCTGCAGCAGGCACTGCAGACGGACCAGGGCAAGCGGTTGGGAACCATGGTGGATCCATTCACCTACCGCGACCGGATCACCCTGCCGAAGCTCATTCTCAACGGCACCAACGACCCCTACTGGACCCAGGACTCGCTCAACCTCTATTGGGACCAACTGGTGGGGCCCAAGCACGTGCTATACATCCCCAACAAGGGGCACGACGTCAGCGACATCGAGCGCCTCACCGGCGCACTGACCGGGTTCTTCCGCGCTGTTGCCTCGGGCAAGTCGCTGCCCAAGATGGACTGGCACCACGAGACTGTGGAGGGCAAGTGCCGCCTGACCGTGACCGCCGACCCGGCACCCCAGTCCGGGACGCTGTGGGTGGCGCGTTCGGCGACGAAGGACTTCCGCCCCTCGACCTGGGAAGCCTCCCCCCTGACACAGATCGACGGCAAGTGGACCGGCAAGGTGGATCCGCCCCAGACAGGATCGCTGGCGTTGTTCGGCGAACTGACCTTCACCCACGCCGGAACCTACAGGCTCTCGACGCAGCTCCAGCTCGTGTCGGCGGAGGAGTAGGACCCCGGGCGCCGGGCCGTGGAGTGGTGGCGTAAGGTACCTCACCAGCACTCCATTGCTCCAGGACTCCACACATTGGAGGAGATCAACAATGGGCGTGACACACGTGACGGCACGCGTCGCGAATCTGGCCGGGGAGGGCCAGCCGTTCGAGGCGCAGTTCCTGGTGGACACAGGCGCAATCGACTGCCTGGCGCCGCGTGAGAAGCTGCTCGAAGCCGGGATCAGGTCTGAGCGGCGAAAGGTGTACGAACTCGCCAACGGCGAGCCGGTGGAGTACGAGATCGGCTTCGCTCGCGTCTCGTTCATGGGTGAGGAGACCGTGGCGCAGGTGATCTTCGGTCCCCCCGGCGTGGAGCCGATCCTGGGCGTGGTGGCGCTTGAGAACGTCGGCATCGTTGTCGATCCCGTTTCCCAGCAACTGAAGCGGCTTCATGCTTCGCCGCTGAAGTAGCCGCCGGAAGACACTGCGCGACGAGGGAATCGCACATGACACTGCTCTTGGGAGCACTGCTGATGACCACACTCGGCAGCCCGGCGACCGCAGCCGGCGCCAATCTCTACGAGACCGGTGCGGAGCACCCGCGCCTGCTCTGCACCGCCGCGGAGCTTGCTGAGGTGCGCGCGCGGCTGGGGGGCGACGTCGAACGCTTGGCGTACGCCAAACTCCGGGAGAAGTGCGACGGCTACCTCGACCCCAAGTCGTCGCTATACGTTGACTGGCCGGAGCGCAAGAACCACTACTGGCGCGACCGGTCGGGCGCGACGTGGCTCACCAAGTGCTTCGAGGAACTGGCGTGGATAGGCGTGCTGTCCGGGGAGAAGAAGTACGTTGCGGGTGCCAAGAACATCGTCCTGACGATCATCCGCGAACGGGTCACCGACGGCATCGCCGGCACCAACTATGGGCAGGAGTACAAGGGCTGGTTGAGCCAGCCGCTGGATGCCGGCCACTCGAGCCGGTCGCTGGCCGTGTTCTACGATCTGCTGTACGACCAGCTCACCGAGGGCGAACGCACGGAGGTGCGCGACTACATTACCGGGACGTACCTACGGTACTTCGACGACTACATGCGCACGGCGCCCGACAGCCCGCAGTACCCCGGTCTGCTCGGCCACAATTTCGCGTTGATCGGCAACTCCTCGGCGGCGCTGCTGACGCTGGCGGTGGGGGGCGAAACGGGCAACGCCGAGAAAGAGCGCGCCTGGCTCGACCTCTTCCTCGACGGCATCAAGCAGTACCTCGACATCGGCATCGGCCCCGACGGCGGCGCGTTGGAGGGTGCCGGCTACACCTCCGCCTGCCTCTACTACCTGACGTTCCCCGCCGAAGCGCTCCGTCGTGCCGGCGGCGAGAACCTGTTCGAGCACCCGCGGCTGCGGAAGGTATTCGACTACTACCTCTACGAGATGCTGCCCGGCCGCAACTACTACGACAACACCAACGACTCGTTCTTCCATGCCCACACGTGCTTCTTTCCCCTGTACGCCCGGGTGCTCGACCGGCCGGAGATCGCCTGGATGTGGGCCGAGATCTCGGGCCGAAGGACCGATCCGGCGGACGTGTTCGGCGAGGGTAGGAACGCGGCGCAGCCGCTCCTCAACTACCTCCTGCTTTGGAATGGCGTGGCGCCGGCTGGCCGCTCTCCCGACGAAACCAACATGCCGCTGAGCGCCCGATTCTCACGCCGCGGGCTGGTGACCATGCGCTCCGGCTGGGGCGAAGAGGACTGCCTACTCTCGTTCACCTGCGGCGGCAACCCGACCTACGGGCATGGTCAGTACGATAGCGGCCACTTTGCTCTGTACTGCGGAAGCAGTGCGTTGGCGGGGGACACGGGGTACGGCGGCGGGCAGTCGGAAGACCACAACACCGTTCTCTTCTACGGCGCCGGACAGAAGACCAAGTGCGCCGAAGGCCGGATCGTCGCGTTCGCGCCAGCGCCCGAAGCCACCTACGCCGCCGGGCGGATCGGCGACCTGTATGCGAACGACGCGCTGAAGAGCTACGTGCGGCACGTCTGCTTCGTGCACGACCGCGACCACCCGTATGCCGTGGTCTACGACCAGTTCGAGACCGACGGGAAGGAGCACGCCTACACCTGGATGCTCCAAGGCGTCAACGACCACGGGTTCATGATGTCAGGGGACGGCATCGACCTCAACGTGGCAGGCGAGTTCCCCGAGGTTGCCGACGCGAAGACGGGCTGGAAGCTGCGCGTGGTCCTGTTCGCCACTGCCAAGCTGGCGTTCAGCACCGACGTGAAAGAGATCCGCTGGAACCCGACCGCGACCGCAGTCCCCCACCCGCGCCTGAAGGCGGACGTCCGTACGGCGCAGCCGCCGGACATACTGGCCGTGTTGCTGCCGCACCGGGGCGACGCCACCTTGCCTCGCGTGACGCAGGAAGGGGTCCGCTCCGTGCGCGTCGAGTGGCCGGACCGCACCGAGACGATCAGGTTCCCAAGCGCCGCCACCGACGCAGGGCAGCCGAGCCCCGACGTGTTCACCCGCAGTCGATAGCGTCGTTCAGCCCGCGGGCCGGGTCACCGCGCCTGGATGTCGTAGCAGTAGAGGGAGTCCCCGTGGCGTAGGTACAGCCGGCCGCCGCACACGACCGGATGCGCCCACACGGGGCCGTTTCCGCCTGCGGGCAGACGGAACTGGCTGACGATGTCGTGCCCGTCGGGGGTGGCTTTCACCAGCCCGACAGTGCCGCCCTCTTCGCTCAGCGTGTAGAGCATCCCGTCGGCATAGGTGACGGAGCCCTTGCCGACGCCGTCTGCGGAGTAGGCGAGCCTGCCCTTCTTCGCCTCCAGGCACACCCATTTTCCCTTGAGCGACGCCCCGTAGAGGTACCCGTTCAGCAGCACCATCCCCCCGTGATGGTCGTCCAGCGCGGCGGACTGCCACGCCTGCTTGGCGGTGATTCGGTCGCCCTGAGCGGTGAGCTCGATACACTGCGTGGCGCCGGGCGGCAACGTAGACACGAAGAGGAAGCCGTCCTGGTACAGCGGCGTCGAGGCGGTTTCCTCGGCGAAGGCGTTGTGGGGCACGCGCCAAAGCAGCTTTCCCGTATCGGCGCGGACGCCGATCACCGACTTCTCCATCATGGTCACATACTGCCGGACGCCGCCGAACTCAATGGCGATTGGCGACCCGTAGCCAGGCTTCTCGGTGGTGCCCTTCGAGGCCCAGACCGTCCCCCCGGTACGCTTGTTCAGCGCAACCATGCCAGCCTCGGTGCCGCCCGGGACGCAGATGACGTGCTCCCCGTCGACCAACGGCGATTCGGCATGCCCCCACCGGGGGCTCTGTCCGTTGAACTTGGCCACGAGGTTCAGCGCCCAGAGCTGCTTCCCGGTCTTCGCCTCCAGGCAGGCCAGGTCGCCGTCGGAGTTCTCGTGGTAGAGGCAGTCACCGTCGACGGTCGGCGTGCTGCGGGTGCCGGGGCGGTCGTGCTTGTCGGCGGGGCCGTTCTTGGCGGTCCATTGGGCTTCGCCGGCCAGGTTCAGCGCGGTGAGGACGGTATCGGCGCCGACGTTGCCGGTCGTGTAGACCAACCCGCCGGCAATGGCGACGGAAGAGAAGCCCGCACCAATCCCCGTCGCGGTCCACAACAGCTTCGGGCCATCGGCCGGCCACTGCTTGAGCAGACCGGTCTCGTCCGACATGTTGTCTCGCCGCGGTCCGTGGAACTGCGGCCAGTCGGCCGCGCCAGCCGCGAGTGCGGCGACAGCGAGCAGAATGCAGACGAGCGGGGTGCGGGTCGGTCTTCGGGCGTGGCTCACGGTCATTGACCTCCGAGGTGCTGCAAGCGCTGAGACGTATTCCTCCACGGTCGCTGTCGGCGCGCGCCTGTCGTTGGGGAGGCGCCCCAACAGCCACGCATTATAGCGCCTCGGCAAGGAGTGTTCGGTCTCGCCGGCTCGGGCTTCCCTCGACGGTGTCGGTCCAGTCATGGCGCCCGCGGCCGCGTCACGCGGGAGGTCCAAGCCACCGGGATGGGGTAAAATAGGCGGTTTCCCGAAGCCACCATGGACTCACCCACTCCCCTCGCCCCCACTCGCCGTCGTCTGCCGAACCACCGTGTGCGCCCGCTCCCCCCGGGCGTCTCGGTCCTCTCAGCGGCGTGCGTCCTCGCAGTCGCGTGCAGCCTCCTGACCTGCGCACCGGCCCCGGCTGACCCCGGCAGGGCGGAGCAGTTCGACATCTCCATCACCTCGCGCTTCAACACGCAGCAGCGGCTACCGAAGAACCTGCGCGACTTCTTCGCGGAGCACCCGAACATCCACTTCAAGCAATGGGATGGCATCCGCATGCCGCAGGAAGGCGCGCGGGCCAGCCTGGCCATGGCCATGGCGGCGAACATCGGGCCGGACATCTTCGAGACGGATATCCGGCAGGCCGTGTCGCAAGGGTTGGCATATCCGCTCACCGAGTGGATCGGCCGGGACGGCATATTGGCCAACGGCAAGCCCAAACTGAAGCCGGATGGCAAGCCGGACCTCAACGGGCAGATCGACGCCGACGAGACCAAGTGGGACCAGTGGATGAAGATCAAGCCGCTCTACCGTCAGGTGGTGACGGTAGATGGCGTCGCTTACTCGCTGCCCAACCGCGGCGGCACCTATGTCGGCATTCTGTGCAGCAAGAGCCTGATCCGCAAGGCGGGGCTGGACCCCGCGCATTCTCCCCAGACCTGGGACGAGTTCCTTCGTTGGTGCCGGCTCCTCTATGACCGGAAGACGAAGACCGCCGCGGTGGATATGATTCCGGCGAGCTGGGCGTTCGCCCCCTGGGTCGCCACCACCGGGTCGAGCATCGTGGTGCAGGACCGCAAGTGCCCGACCACCGGCAAGGTCTACACCTTCAATGAACAGGATACCGACTTCCGTGCGCCGGACACGGGCGAGGACCTGGCCGGTGTGCGGCCGAAGTGGCGGTGCAACGTGGCGCACCCCGACGCCGCGGCGGCAGTGGGGTTCTACTACCGAATGCGGTGGGCGCCGTGGATCATGGATCGGCAATCGGGCGAACCGGTTGAGGTGAGCAAGGACGACTTGGCGCAGGGCTCCGTCCAGTTCAGGGGGCGACGCGTCTTCTTCGGCAAGGACGACGTCTTCCAGGGCTGCATCGACGTGACGGTTCAGCAGTTCACCGACACGCTCCGGCGCTTTGGGCGCGACCTGGCTATGTACCCGCTGTGGGCGGGCGACATGACGGAGTTCGAGACCCTCGGCGTCCAGCCGGACGACCTGGGCATGTTCCCATTCCCGGCCATGAACGACAAGCTCCGGCCGGTGCTCCAAGCCTCCAATTCGTTCTTCATGATCGGCAAGGACGTGCGCAAGCGCGGCGGGCCGACCTCGGCAGACCGCAAGGCGTACCGCGACCTGGTTTGGGAGATCATGAAGCGCGTCTGCGCCATCGAGGGCGCAGATGAGGACATCCGCCGCAAGGTCGCCGCCGGGCAGGCCAAGTTCCTCAACCCGCGCGCCCTCGAACGGCTGCGGCTGGACGACTACCTTCGCGAGATTCCGCCCGAGAATCTGCAGGTGTGGGCCGATATCGAGTCCGGCGAGATTCTCGAAGTGGTCGAGCCCTTCATGGGCAAGTGGCTGCAGTTTCGCGACTTCTACCAGCGCGAAGTCATCGACTTGGTGCTGCGCCCCAGTGGCAAGGAGTTCGACTACCTGGCGGCGCTGAAGCGGCTTGAGCGCGATGCCAACACGGGCATCATGTTCGAGCAACCCCCGTCCACCTTGGACAAGTACCGGCCGCGCGCCCGCGCCCTTGCCCTCCTGGTGGGCGGGATCCTGCTGCTCTTCGTCGTGTTGATTGTTCGTGAGCAGACCAAGCACGCGCGCAGTTTGGCGGGGGTGTACCGCGGCTGGCTCCCGTGGGCGTTGCTGGCGCCGGCAGTCCTCTCCATTGGGCTGTGGGGCTACTACCCGCTTCTGCGCGGTTTGCTGATGGCGTTCCAGGACTACAAGATCGTCGGTCGGTCGCTCTTTGTCGGGCTCGACAACTTCATCAGCATCGCCCTCGACCCCAACTTCTACCACTACATCCTGACCACGTTCCGGTTCGTGCTGTGGAACCTGGCGCTGGCGTTCTTCACGCCCATCGTGCTGGCGTTCATGTTGACCGAAGTCCCGAAGCTGAAGATCCTCTTCCGCACGCTCTTCTTCCTGCCGCAGATGACCAGCGGTCTGGTCGTGACCCTGATGTGGAAGGAGATGTTCGAGGGCACCGCCAGCGGCACCATCAACCGCCTGCTCGCGCCCCTGTTCCACTACCTGCACATGCAGCCGGTCGACTGGCTCGGAAACCCGGCCACCGTAATGGCCTGCGTCATTCTCCCCGGCGTCTGGGCCGGCGCGGGCATCGGCAGCCTCATTTACCTGGCAGCCCTCAAGTCCGTCCCGGAGGAGCTGTACGAAGCCTCGATGATCGACGGCGCCGGCATTCTGCGCCGGATCCGCAACATCGCCTTGCCCACCATCGCCCCGCTGATCCTCATCAACTTCGTCGGCGCCTTCATCTACACGTTCCAGACCATGGGCAGCATCTTCCTACTCACCTTCGGCGGCCCCGGCAAAGAGACCATGGTCATGGGAATGGCCATCTGGCAGGAGGCCTACGTCAACCTGCGCTTCAGCCTCGCCACCTCCTACGCCTGGATTCTCGGCACGATCCTGATCGGCTTCACGTATCTGCAGTTGCGGATACTGCGGCGGGTGGATTTCCGGCAGGCGCAGGGAGACTGACGGGATTGCAGATTGCAGATTGCAGATTGCAGATTGGGCTGCCCCACCCCGGAGTCCCGGACCGCGATCAGAGGCGACCCGATGCACGATGAGCAGTTGCGCAAACGCGAGCAGAGGAAACGGCGGACGAAGGAGTTTGCGAAGACGATCGTCGAGCTCTGTCGCACACTGCCGCGGACGCGGGAGGGATCACTGATCGGCGGTTAGCTCTTCCGAGCCGGTACGTCAGTCGGCGCCAACTACCGGGCGGTGTGCCGAGCGCGCTCAAAGGCAGACTTCATCGCCAAGCTTGGGATGGTCCTGGAGGAAGCAGACGAGAGCCTGTACTGGCTGGAGCTGATCGAAGAGTGCCAAGTCCTGCCACAGAACGTTGTGCCACCCGTGAAGAAAGAGGCGGACGAACTGGTTGCCATCTTCGTGAGCAGCCTCAACACCGCGAAGAGCACCGGCCGCTCAACCAGCGCCGCTCATTGACAGCAGCCCGCCCAGACCTGAAATCTGCAATCTGACCTCTGAAATCTCCAAATGCCCATTCTCAACTACACCGACCAACGCACCCCCAAAGGCCGCCTCGTCGTCCTGGGCATCTACGCGTCGCTGATTGTTGGCGGCCTCGCTATGGTGTACCCGTTCATGGTCACGTTGACCGGCTCGGTCTCGAACGCCTTCGACTACGAACGGCGCGACTGGGTGCCGCGGTGGATCTGGTCACGGGAAGACCGGTTCATGCGGGTGTTGGTCACCCACTTCCCGCCGGAGCACCGCGGGGCGCTCCGGCAGATGCGGATGTACTTCGAGGGCGTGCCGGAAGACTGGCAGATGTGGCTGCAGATCGGCGACGACCGCAAGGGCTCAGATGCCTGGGCGCGCAAGCAGTTGGCGCGGTTGGCCGACCCCGCGGAGCGCAAACACCTGGAGGCGATGACCGCCGACTACAGCGCGTTCAACGCCGACTGGGACGTGCGGGAGAGCGTGCTCGCCTATGATCAACGCTACGTGTCGCCATTCCTCCGGCACCGCTACAAAGACTTGGCGACGTTCAACAAGCGGTGGGAAGTTTCCGTAGACGACTTCTCCCAGATCAATGCCAGCGAGTGGAGCGGCGAGCCAATCGACCAGGCGAGCTACGTCCCGCTGGCCGACGTGCGGTACCAAGACCTCCTGGACTTCCGCCGGGACTACCGCCGGAACCGGTTCCATCCGTACCTCAAGGGCGCCCCCGCAGCCTACCTCCGCCCAGCCTCCCTCCGGTTCCTGTGGGAAGACTACGTCGCCGCCAACGCAACAGTCCCGCAATCCGCAATCCGCAATCCGCAATCCCTTCCCTTTCCGGTCCCCGCCGACGCTCCCCCCGGTCTCCGCGCGCTCTGGCTCAAGTTCCTCCAGACCGACTTTCCCGTTCGGCACTTCGGCATCGAGGTCACCCCTGCCCGGCAAGCGGCTTTCCAGACGTTTCTTCAGGAGCGGTTCCGCAACCTCAGCTACCTCAACAGCGTGCTGGAGACGTCTGCCACGACTTGGGACGAGGTTACTCTCACACCCACCTGCCCGAACATGCCGCTGGCGACGGTGTGGATGGACTTCGTGCGGAGCGAAGTCCCGGTGGAAGAACGCAGCCTCCGGGACACTTTGCCCGAGTTGGCATTCCAGCGGTTCGCACTGGAGCGGCACCGCAGCCTGGCCGCAATCAACGAGGCGTACGGGTTCAAGCTCACGAGCCTGCAGCAGTTGCGCGTTCCGTTTGGCGAGGCGTTGCTGGTGACCTTCGCCCAGCGGGAGCGGGCGTTCGTGGCCGACCTGCTCGCCGGGAACTACCGCACCGTCTTCGACTACCTGGTTCACCGCGGCAGGGCGATCCCCAACACGATCATTCTGGTGGCGCTCGCCCTGCTCATCACCCTCACCGTCAACCCACTGGCCGCCTACGCCCTCAGTCGGTTCCGGCTGCGCTCGACTGAACGCATTATCGTCTTCTGCCTGGCGACCATGGCCTTCCCTGCCGCCGTCGCCGCCATCCCCGGCTTCCTGCTGCTGCGCGACCTCGGACTGCTCAACACCTTCGCCGCCCTGGTTCTCCCCGGCGCCGCCAACGGCATGAGCATCTTCCTGCTGAAGGGCTTCTTCGACTCGTTGCCGCAGGAACTGTACGAGGCCGCAGCCATCGATGGCGCGCCGGAGTACCAGGTCTTCTGGCGCATCTCCCTGCCGCTGGTGAAGCCGATCCTGGCGGTGAACATGCTCAACGCCTTCATCGCCGCCTACAACGGCTGGGAGTGGGCCATCATCGTCTGCCAGGACAAGAAGATGTGGACGGTGGCCGTCTGGACGTACCAGTTTTACCAGACCCTCGGTAGCCAGCCATACATCGTCATGGCCGCGTTTATCGCCAACTCCCTCCCCGTCTTGATCGTCTTCCTCGCCTGCCAGAAGATCATCCTGCGCGGGATCATCCTGCCGCAGATGAAGTGAGTGGGCCGCGAGCTTCCACTTCGGTGTGTTCTTAACCTTCGCGGGTATACAACCCCGGCATCGAGAAGCACCACCTGTACACGCCGCTGCAGGACTACTGGGCGGGGGAGGTCTGTCGGCTCAACTACATTCCCCGCGGTGACCTCACGCCCGTCGGGTTGCCCTGGTGCGCGACAGATAGTTGCCGCCAAGAAATGCGGGGCCGGAGAGCAGATCTGCTGCGTCGTCCATGGTGTTTGCCCCGTGCCGCACCTGCGCGCTTGGCGCCCCGTGCCCGCGTTTCGCTTGAGCACCCCGGCAAGCAAGAACGCAAGCCCATCCGATCAAACCCTTGGGGGTTGACCGCGACGGTGACGGAGCGCGTGAGCCGTCGGCGTCGCCGGGGCAGCCAGCGTGGCACACGCTCCGTCACCGTCGCGGCTCGGATTGACGACGCATTTCCGAAGAAGGAGCTTCCCCAATGCCGATTCACCACTTCGAGCCCACCCACTACCACCACACCCTCGGTCCGCACGAGCCGGTGCTGCGCATTGCCGACGGGGACACGGTTGTCACCGCGACGGCCGACGCGGGTGGGCACGACGCGTCGGGGGAGCGGGTGACGGCGAGCGGGAACCCGCAGACGGGTCCCTTCTACGTTGAGGGCGCCGAGTTGGGTGATACGCTGGCGGTAATGCTGGACCGGCTCTGGCCCAATCGCGACTCCGGCTACACCCACACCGTGGTCGCGCCCAACGTGGTGGACCCGACCTTCGTGGAGGAGTTGCCGGCGTCACAGCGTGCCCACTGGCGGATCAACCGCGAAGCCGGGATGGCTACCTTGGTTGAGCCCCAGACAAAGCTCGGGAACCTCTGTTTGCCGCTGGCACCCATGCTGGGCTGCTTCGGCGTTGCGCCTGCGGGTGGTCAGGCGATCTCGACGGCGACCTCTGGCCCGCACGGAGGCAACATGGACTACCGCGGGTTCGTGGAAGGCGTCACCGCCTACTTCCCCGTCTTCGCGCCGGGCGCGCTGTTCTTCCTGGGCGACGGACACGCCGTGCAGGGCGACGGGGAGATTGTGGGGACCGGGATCGAGGTCTCCTTTGACGTCCAGTTCACGGTGCACCTGCTGAAGGGGAAGCGGATCGGCTGGCCGCGCGGCGAAAGCGCCACACACCTCTTTGCGGTCGGCAACGCCCGGCCGCTGGACCAAGCCCTGCAGCACGCGACCACCGAGATGCTCCGATGGTTGCACGAAGGCTACGGGCTGGACACCGCAAGCGCAAGCACCCTCCTGGGTCAGTGTGTTGAGTATGATTTGGGGAATGTCTTCGACCCGGCATACACGTTTGTCTGCAAAGTGGCGAAGGCGTTGTTGACAGGGCTCAACCGGCCGTCGTAGGGCGAGCGAGCACGCGTCAGCCGGAGAACGGAGAGGCTCTCGAATTGGACGACCGAATCGATCGGAGCATCCCGATGAACGCCACTCGCGACCGGCTGAGTCGCGTGCGCGAGCGGACGCCGTACTCCCCTCCCGACCTCGACGAGATCCGACAGTCCTCCCTGAACGACGAGCCCAGCTCTCCCCGCCAGCAGGCGTTCGCGCGTCGAGAGTTGGAGCGGGCGGTGCGCGAGGTGCTCGGGTCGGCGTCGGTTGCCACCCTGTCCCCGGACAACCTCGCCGAGATGGTAGGGGGCGTAGCGGAGCAATCTCGGTCCCGGTTCGCCGGCCTGGTGCGGCAACAGGACTGGGATGAGATCGTCGCGGCCCTGCCGAGCGGACTGAGTGAGGCGGGGATCCTCGGTCCGCTGCTACAGAATCAGGACGTCGCCGAGATCATGGTCAATGGTCCCGGGCTCATCTTCTTTGAGCGCCTCGACGGGCGCATCGACCAACTGCCCCACGTGTTCTACGACGAGGACGAACTTGTCCTCACGGTCAACACAATGCTCGCACAGACGGGACGGCGGCTCTCCCCCAACTCGCCCATGGTCGACGGGCGCCTGCTGGATGGCTCGCGGCTGCACGCCGTGCACAACGTTCTCAGCCCGCAGGGCACTTGCGTCACCATCCGCAAGTTCCGCGACATGATGGACCTGGCAGCGCTCCTCCGCAACGGCACCTTCGACGCGCGGATGGCGCGGTTCCTGAAGGCATGCATCCTGTCTGAGCGCAGCCTCCTGATCTCCGGGGGCACCGGCACCGGCAAGACGACCCTGCTCAACGCGCTGCTGGAGCTGGCACCGAGAGAGGAACGCCTCGTCGCGGTGGAAGCCGTGTCAGAGATCCGGTTCAAACAGCCCAACGCCGTCAACCTGGAGGCCCGCCCTCCCTCGTCGGAGGGTCAAGGCGCCGTGGGCCAACGAGAACTCGTGCAGAACGCGCTCCGCATGCGCCCCGACCGGATCATCGTGGGCGAGGTCCGCGGCGGCGAGGCGCTGGACCTGCTGCAGGCGATGAACACCGGGCACCCCGGCTCGATGGGGACAATCCACGCCAACTCCCCCCGCGACGCCCTCCGCCGCATGGAGACCCTGACGCTGCTGTCCGGTGTCGAGCTACCCCTGAACTTCGTCGCCCGGCTCGTGTGCGAGGCGCTGGACTTTGTCGTCCACCTCGACCGCGACACCCGCGGCAACCGCCGGCTCGCTGCTCTCGACGAGGTGGTCGGCCTCGAAGGCGACACCATCGTCACCAACCCGATCTTTGGGTGGCGCTCCGACCCCAGCTCGCCCCGCGCCGGCCGCCACGTCAGCACGGGCATTCCGCCAGTGTGCCTGGCTGAGCTTGCCAAAGTGGACGATCTGCCGAGCGACTTCTTCAGCCAGGACCACTGACGCCAGCGCCCTACGACACCTTCTCCAGCGGGGCGTACGCCAGCACCAGCTTCTTCACCCCCATGCCGGGGAAGGCAACTGTCGCGCGCAGGTCGCCGCCCGCACCCTCCGTGTTGACCACCATACCCTCACCCCACTTGGCGTGCCGCACTCTGTCGCCGGTCTGGATCGCGCCCCCGGAAGCGGCGGCAGCGGTCTGTCCCTTCGCCTGGAGCTTGGTGCCGGAGAGCAGCTTCGTCAGGTCGAGGCTCTTGCGGGGCACCGTCGGCTCCTCGTGCCTGGAGGCAAACGGGTCCACCTCGAACTGCGCGCCGAGGCGGACCTGGCGGTCAACGGCAACAACCTCCTGGGGCAGCTCTTCGAGGAAGCGAGCGCGCCGGTTGCACTGGGTCTGCCCATAGAGGGTGCGTCGCCAGGCGTGGGTCAGGTAGAGGTGGTCGCGGGCACGAGTAATCCCGACGTAACAGAGCCGCCGCTCCTCTTCCATCTCGCTGTCGTCGCCCATCGCCCGGGCGTGCGGAAAGACGCCTTCTTCCAACCCGACGATGAAGACGACCGGGAACTCCAACCCCTTGGCGCTGTGGAGGGTCATCAGTGTCATCGCGTCCTCGCCCCCCTGCATTGAGTCGATGTCGGAGACCAGCGACACGTGCGCTAGGAACGCCTCCAGCGAGGGCTCCTCGGCCGTTGCCTCGAACTGGTGCGTTACGGAGAGAAACTCGCGGAGGTTCTCGAGGCGGTCGGCGGCTTCGAGGGTCCGCGCCTCTTCCAGCGCCTTCACGTAGCCGCTCTCGTTGGCCACGGCTTCCGCCAGCTCTGTCAGTCCCGTCGTCTCCACGCGGTCGTGCAGCTTTGTCATCAGTCGCCCAAACTCGCCGAGGGCTTTCTGCGCTCTGGCCGTCAGCGCGTCCAACCGGTGTGCCTCCAGCACCACATCCCACAGGCGCCAGCCGCGTTCGTCGGCGACCTGCTGCAGTACCTCGGTCGTCTTTGCACCGATCTTTCGGGAGGGCACGTTGATGATGCGGAGCAAGCTCACCGAGTCGAACGGGTTGACGAGGACCCGCAGGTACGCCAGCAGGTCCTTGATCTCCTTGCGCTCGTAGAACCGCAGCCCGCCGACGATGCGGTACGGGATGCGCAGATTCAGCAGGTTCTCTTCCAGCACGCGCGACTGGGCGTTGACCCGATAGAGAACGGCGAAGTCTGAGTACCGCCGCTGGCCGGCACGAACCAAGTCGGTCGCCGTGTTGGCGACGAAGAACGCCTCTTCCTGTTCGTTGGCCGCTTCGTAGAGGACCAGCGGCTCACCGGCTCCCCGGTCGGTCCACAGTTCCTTGGCTCGGCGCTTGCGGTTGTTGCGGATGACGCTGTTGGCGGCGGTGAGAACGTTCTGCGTGGAACGGTAGTTCTGTTCGAGCTTGATTACCCGAGCGTCGGGGTAGTCTTCCTCGAACTTCAGGATGATCCGTACGTCCGCGCCGCGCCAGCGGTAGATGGACTGATCGTCGTCACCCACCACGCACAGGTTACGGTACCGGTCGACCAGCAACTGGATCAGCCGGTACTGGGCGAAGTTGATGTCCTGGTACTCGTCGACCAGCACGTGGTGGAACTTGCCCTGGTAGTAGTCGCGGACCGACTGCTCCTCGGCCAGCATGCCGACGGTGAGCATGATCAGGTCATCGAAGTCAACGGCGTGGTTTGCGCTCAGGGCGCGCGCGTACCGGGCGTAGACGCTGGCGACCGTCTCCTCGAAGTACCCCTGGGCCGACTGCGCGTACTTGCGCGGGTCGATCAGCTCGTTCTTGGCGTTGCTGATGGCGTTGTGTACGGCCTCAGGCTTGAAGCGCTGCTCGTCGAGGTTGAGGTCCTTGACGGCGCGGCGGACCAAGATGAGCTGCTCGCCCGTGTCGTAGATGGCGAACCGCGGGTCGAGGCCGATAGACTCGCCATGTTGCCGAAGCATCCGGGCGCAGGTCGCGTGGAACGTGCCCACCCAGAGGCTGCGCGCCGTGTCCGAGCCGACCAACTCGCGGAGCCGCTCCTTCATCTCGTTGGCGGCTTTGTTGGTGAAGGTGACAGCCAGTACCTGGTACGGCTGGACCGAGCCTTCGGAGAGCAGGTGCGCCACTCGGTGTGTCAACACTCGCGTCTTGCCGCTCCCGGCGCCGGCGAAGACCAGCAACGGGCCCTCTCCGTGGCGCACGGCCGCCACCTGCTGTGGGTTGAGTCCCTCAAGTACGTCCACAAACGAACCTCAGCTTCCTGACTCCCTCGACCCGGCCCCGCCGGCGCCTGCTGCCTACGCGTCGATACCTGCGTGCGCAGCCGCCGCCTCAATGAATCCCGCAAACAACGGGTGCGCCCGGGTCGGCCGCGACTTGAACTCCGGGTGCGCCTGCGTGGCGATGAAGAAGGGGTGATCGGGCAGCTCGACCAGCTCCACCAGTCGGCCGCTGGGAGAGGTTCCGCTCAGGACCATCCCGGCGTCTCGCAGCCGCTGGTGGTAGTCGGGGTTGACCTCGTACCGATGCCGGTGCCGTTCCTCGATGCGCTTGGCGCCGTACAGCCGCTCAGCCAGGGAGCCGGCTGCCAACTCGCACGGCCACGCGCCCAGGCGCATGGTGGCTCCCATGTTCTCCACCTGGAGCTGCTCCGGCAGAATGGTGATCACGGGGTGGGAGGTCTCTTCGTCGAACTCGGTGCTGTTGGCTCCGGGCAACCCGCAGACCTCCCGCGCATACTCGATAACGGCGCACTGCAGACCCAGGCACAGACCGAGGTAAGGGGTCCCGCTCTCCCGCGCATAGCGGATGGCCTGGATCTTCCCCTCGATGCCTCTCCTGCCAAAGCCCCCGGGAACCAGGATGCCGTCCACCCCGGCAAGCAACGCCTCTGCGCCGGCCTCCTCGAGTCGCTCCGAGTCGATGCGGATGACGTCCGCCTCGACCCGATGGTGCGCGGCGCCGTGACGGAGCGCATCGAAGATGCTGATGTACGCATCGTGCAGCTCCATGTACTTGCCCACCATGGCGATGCGGCATTCGCCCCTGGGGTTGCGGATCCGTTCGACCAGGTCTTCCCACTCGGTCAGGTCGACTGGGTGATCCTCCAGCCCCAGTTTCTTCAGCACGATGCTGGCGAGCCCCTGACGCTCGAAGGTCACGGGCAGCTCGTAGACGATGTCGGTGTCGAGTCCCTCAATGATCGCTTCGCGGTCGATGTCGCAGAACAGGGCGACCTTGCGCCGCATCTCCTCGCTCAGCGGCTGCTTGGTCCGGCACAGCAGCACGTCGGGCTGGATGCCGATACTGCGTAGTTCGCGCACGCTGTGCTGCGTGGGTTTGGTCTTCATCTCCTGCCGCGGACCGACGAAGGGCACCAGGGTGACGTGGAGGAACGCGCAGTTGCTCTGTCCCTCGTCCGCGCGCATCTGGCGGATCGCCTCCAGGAAGGGAAGCCCCTCGATGTCGCCGATAGTCCCGCCGATCTCGACGATGGCGATATCGGCGTCCGCCGTTGCAGGCAGCTCCCGGATCCGCTCCTTGATCTCGTCGGTGACGTGCGGGATGACCTGAACGGTCTCGCCGAGGTAGTCGCCCCGCCGCTCCTTGGCGATGACATTCCCGTACACCTTGCCGGTGGTCACGTTGCAATGCTTGTTGAGGTTGATGTCGACAAAGCGCTCGTAGTGGCCGAGATCCAGGTCTGTCTCCGCCCCGTCGTCGGTGACGAACACCTCACCGTGCTGGTGGGGGTTCATCGTGCCGGCGTCTACATTCAGGTAGGGGTCGATCTTCTGGACAGTGACTCGATAGCCGCGATTCCGCAACAGTCGGCCCAAGCAGGCTGAAGCGATCCCCTTGCCGATGGATGAGACGACGCCTCCGGTGACGAACACATACTTGATCATGGCAGGTCTCCTTCGAGTGGCGATGACGAGCAACGAACGGCGCGCCCCAGACGCAGGCTGCCCGCCACGAGGCGCGCATGGCCGAGCGGTGGGGTGACTCGCAGGGACAGGACAGAGAGGGGCAAGGCCGAGAAAAACGGCGCCAAGACTGGGGTCTGCGCGAAGAGGAAGGTGTCCGGGGGAGGTTGACCAGCGGGGAGACGGGGCGGGCGCTGTCGGTGTCGGGGGAGCAGCGAATGGTGCGAGTCTGTCGTGGGGAGGGGACGGCCCAAGCGCATAGCGGTGCTGCAATCCGGATCGGGACTACGGACGTGGGCCGGTCAAGTGCGGCCCAAGAGAATATAGCACAAACGGCCCCCGGTTACAAACCGGCCACGGGAGAGGTCCCAGGCGGCTCAGCCACTCCGCTGAATGCGTTCGCGATCACCTGTCGCCGTTGGTGCCACGGGCAAGCCACTCGTGCGTCTCCTGCAGGAATGCCGGCAGCCACCCCAGCGAGTGCCGCAGGCGCCGGGCCAGTTCCGCTGCCGACATCGGCTCCGTGTCGCCGGCGAGCTTGGTTCGAGTCACTTCCAGGTGGCGAAGCGCAGCGCACAGCCCTCGCGAGAACAGGCGAGGGCCCGTCCCGGGCACTCCGGCGTGGTCGCCCAGGGTCTTGAGTTGCTCCAGAATGTTGACCACCAGCGTCAGCGCGACGAGCAGCCCTCGTTCCGCCTCCCAGCGAAGATCGGCAGACCCGACGAGGTCGCTGGTCTCACACTCGCGGTGGGGCCACAACTGCTCGACCTGGCAGTTCAGCGCATTCCATCGCTGGCGGATCCACTCGTGGACCGCCTCGTGGTCGGTCGCCAACTCCGGGGCGAGTCGAGACGCTGAAGCAACGTTCGCTTCTTCGCCAGGCGCGTCTCGCAGGAGGTGCTCCTCGTAGCGACGCTGCGTCTCCTCGTTGCGGCGACTGAGAAGTTCGCCGGTTGTGACCACCTCGCGCTGCAGGAACTCGGTGGAGGCAGCGAGGTCGACCACGTGCACCCGGTCGGTGTCGAGCACCTGCGCGAGCGCGTTGCGCACCTCCGGGCCAACGGGTCGGCTGGACAGGAGGCCGAGGTCAACGTCATTGCCCGGTCGACCATCGGCCAGCGAGCCGAACAGGTAGCCCAGCTCCACGGCGTGCTTTTCGAGGACGGGCCCCACTTCGTCGAGCCGCTCGAGTATGTCTTCCGGCAGCGGCTTGCGGCCACGCCAGACATCGCGCACACCCATAATTACCGCGGCCTTGCCCCCTCGTTGGGCCGCTGCTCGCCAAGACCGCGCTGCTGCTCCATGAACTTGCGCATGTGCTGGTCTCTGAGCATGTCCAGGTTCTGCATGTTCTTGAGTTCCAGGGTCTTCACGTCGAACTGGAACAGCCAGTTCCGATCGAGCACATACAGCGAGTCCTCACTGGCCAGCAACTGCGCCGGTTGCTTGGCTTGCGCTATGCGGATCTCCTGCTCAGCCTTCTCCCGGGCGGCCAGCAGGTCCGGCACGTTGACGCCGAGGCGTTTTGCCTGCTGCGCCAGCTCGCGGGCTTCGTCGGCCCGAAGCCCAAGCTCCGGGTTCCCTCCCGGCTGGGCCTGCACCCGCCGTGCCGCGGTGGCCGCCAGGCCGGCGAGTGTTAGGGCACAGAACAGCGAAAGTGCCAACCACGATGTCCGTCTCGTCTTCATGGGTACTCCTCCTCGAACCACTGAGCGGTCGCTACTCGTTGCGGGCCGGGGACGCCGGCCGGGCTTGTTCCTGGATCTCGGCGAGGGTGGTGGTCACCGCGTCGACCGACGTTAGGACTTGAGCGGCCAGCTCGCCGAGCTCCGGATCGGCCGAGAGGCGGCCGCTGAGGGCAGCGGCCTGGCCGGCGGCGGTGGCCGCTACCTCGAGGGCGGCAGCGGTCTTCGACTGCATCTCGTGGAGCGCCGTCTGCGCTTCGCCCAAGCGCGCCTCGCAGCGCTCCGCTGCCTTCCGTGGGGTGATGTCCACCATGATGGTCAGCAGAGCGTCGTGGCCCTGGTAGCGCAGGGCACGCGCCGCCAGCTCGGCGGTGATGAGCTGGCCGTCCTTCCTGAGCAGGGGCACGTCGGTGCCGCTACCCGAGCCGGCCTTCACGAGGTCGCGGAACAGCAGTCGAGCTTCGTCGGCCCGGTCGGGGCGCCACAGCTCCCAGAGGTGCAGCCACTGCAGTTCGCCGAAGGCGTGCCCGGTGAGCGACTCGAAGGCAGCGTTGGCAGCGAGGAATCGGCCATCCTGCGCGGCAAGGATCGCCCTGCAGTCTGCCGCCGTGTCGAAGACCCGCTTGGTCGCTCCAACGCTTTCATCCACTCGTCGTTGTAGGGTCTCAGGGTCCGTCAAGCTGTCGTGCGCTGCCATCAAATCGCCTCCGCTCAGTGAGTATAGCACAAGCCGGTACGGGGAGGATGTGAGGGAGGGTCGCTCGTCGCCTGCGCGACGACGACGACAAGGCAACGACCACAGGGTCACGAGAACTTCAGGTCATCCAGCCACACGGTGCGCTCGGGCGCCTCTTTCTGCCGGCCCTGCCAGACCTTCACCGTGTCCATGTCGGTGACGGTGAAGTGAACCAGCTCCGCGGCGTCGAGTTGCCCGTTCTCATCGGCCGAATCCGGCGATAGCTCGAAGCGCGACAGCGGCAGCGAGACAACCTGCCACTCGTTCGGTTTCAGCTTCACCGTGTGTATGTAACGCGACCGGTCGGTCTCCATCAGGGTGAAGACGACTTCGTCAGCGACGGAGCAGCGAACGGCGAATGAGACCGTCTTTGCGCCGGCAATCTTGAGCGCCGGCGACAGCAGCACCGGGAAGGCGCCTGCCCGAGGCTGGTAGCGGTAGGCGAGGGAGCCGGGGGTGGCCTTGAAAATCGTTGGATCCAGCACGGGCGTCGCCTGGTCGTCGAAACTGGACCAGCCTTCCATCGAGTCGGCAAAAGTCTGCGCCTGGCCGAGGTCTTTCCCCGCGTCGGGATCCTCCGGCGGAGAGGACAAGGTCAGGGACAGCGGCTCGCCCTCTTGCGCCGCATAGTGGAGGGTCACCCGGGGGACGATGATCCCGTTGGCCTCGGTCCACAGGGCTGCATGGCCGCCGGGCAACGGGTTTGGGTCGTGGTACGCCAGCAGCGTCTGGCCATCGAAGTCGAGGCTGACCTCGTTGCCCAATCGCTTGGCAGACAGATGCAGCCAGCGGTTGTGCCCCTCCCGCGGGACGAAGAAGGCGGCCTCCGCGACCACTTGTCCGTTTCGCAGGAGCTGCGCCTTGTCGGCGCCGGCGGGGCCGACGAGGAAGGCGTAGCCGCTGCGGACGTCCTTGCCGTCGCCGCAGAGAGTCGCGTTGAAGTCGCGCATCTGCTCGAGGGTGCCGTTCCCCTGCGGCTTGGGCATCATTTTGGGGCCGGTGTAGAACTCCAGACATTGGTCGCCGCTGAACCGGGACTTGCTCCAGATGACGGCGGGCCCTTCGTAGTTGGCGCCATTGACCGGGCTCACCCCGCCGTACCACGACCACTCAGGTTGGCAGGACCAGCGGCTTGTCTGGTCCCACGTGCCCCGGCCGATCCACCACTTGCACGGCGCCGCCTGGAAGGTGTCGTTGGCGGTGTGGTCGCTCCAGTACGTAAACGACGAGATCCGCGGCTTCGCGCGCTCCGCCCGGAAACCGAGTCGCCAGGGGGACGGCGGGCCGTTCTTGGCGGGAACGTTCAGCCGGTCCTCGCCGTTGATCTGGGCGATGACCCGGCCGCCGGCGCGACGCAGCGAGAACGAGGGCGGCTGATCGGTCACGGAAACGCGTGCCGCCTCGGCGCCGCCGGGTCCGGAGAGCGTGAAGCGGATGGCGTCTCCGCTCCGAGCGGCCTCCAGCCGGTAGCCGTCTGCCGACACCGACTGCTCGGGCATCAGCAGGAGCGACACCGTCGCCCGGTCCTGTTGGAGCACGTCGCCGTGGTAGCGCACGCCGGTCTCGCCGAAGAATAGGCCGTTGTTCCAGAACAGCCCCTGCTGGCCGGGGTCGGCTCGCCATTCGGTGGCCGGACCTGCCCAGGTGTCTTGGTCGATCACGCCGGCATAGGCGGGCATCGATCCGCGGAACACCTCGGGCGGCTCCTCTTGCGAATAGGCCGAGGCAACCTTCACATCGTCAAAGGTGGCGGCGCCCTGCGCCCACAGCCCGATCTTGCCGCCGGAGAAGTGCGTGTCTTCAGCCGTAAGCACCTTCTGCCCGTCCACGTATGCGCCGGTCCACTTGTCGATCAGGCGCACCGACAGCTCATACCACTGGTTCTTCACCAGGGCGCCCGGCGTCTTCGCCAACACCTCCGAGACGCCGTCCACGACGCGCACCAGCTCAAAGCCGTCGCGGAATGACGTGGCCGTGTCGTTCACCCGCGCGCGGAACAGCCAGTAGGTGTCGGGCTTCAGGTAGTACGCGACCAGCCCCACGGCGCCGCCGGCCTGGTCCGGGCGGACGACAGCCCGGGACCGGTAGGTGTCCCAGAACCCGTACCCCGCGACGGCAAGCGCCTCGCCGCCGGCCTTGGCCCGGTACGTGAACGGGTTGGCCGACGTCTCCGGCTTCTCCGCAGCGTCGAGGGCCCACTCCCCGCTGATGGTCTTCCACTCGCCCTGTTGGCCGGCGGTGCGCATGAAATCATCCGCGAAGTAGAGCGGCGCCACCGGCTGGAAGCGCCACTCCGTTAGCGCCTTCCCCTGGTAGCCAACTGCGCCTTCCCACAGGGGCTCGTCTTGAATCTGCAGCCGCGCGGCGCCCGGCAAGAACACGCTGAGTTTGTTCCCGCGCTCTTTGACGACGAAGGGCACCCGCTCCGTGCCCTCGCCCACGGGCGTTTCTCCGTAGGTTCGGGACTTCCCGCCTGTCACCCCGACCAACGTGATCCGGCCGGGCGTGAACCGAAGCGCGTAGTAGTGCTGGGCGTTGGCGCAGTTCAGCAGCAGACTCCCCTCGCCCTCCTTTGGCAGGTATGCGCCGAACGCAGCGAACTCCGGCTCGGGCTGGTCGAAGGCCGCCACGAACCCCTCGGGCAGGTTCGCCTGGCCGCCCGGCGCCGCCGGCCGAACCGGATCGCGGTCGCCCGCCCCCGGAAGCACCGGTTGCCATTCTTCAGCGGGCGTTGCGGGCGCCCTCGCGCCCTCCGCGCTCTGGCGGCGGTCCAGGTGCAGCCCTTCGGCGGACAACTGCGGGATGGCACGCCCTCCCGTCATCATCCGCACCAGCCCCAGCACCAACGCGTCTGCGTAGACGCCGTAGAGCCCCATCCCCACGCCAAGGGCGGGGCCGCTGACGACGTAGTACCCCTTGCCTCGCGGCACCCGCACCATCGCGGGGTCGCCCGGCGCGGCTTCGGGCAGGTTCTTCTGTTTCTCGGCGTCCGGCACGGAGACCTCTGCATACTTGGCCAGGACCTCGCCGCCCGGAAAGGCAAAGGAAACGCGGTTCTGCACCACCAAGCTCGGCGCCCGCTCGGTCCACTCCGGCGCCAGGGGACCCTTGGCCTGGGCGGGCTCCGCCGTCCCTGCCGAGCGCCTCGCCGGGGGCGACTGGCGGCAGTACCAGGCGAGCAGGGGCTCCTCGCCGGCGACTTTCTGCTCACACGCGAAGGCAGCCAGGGGGTACGTCGAGCCGAAGAGAACGGTGCCGCCGTTGCGGACATACTGCTCCAGCGGGGCGGCAATCTCCGGCAGGAGCGAAGGGTAGACGGAGCACAGCAGAAGTGCGTCGTAGCGGGCCAGGACCTGAGGCTCCTCAAGCTGGTGGTCCAGCACAAACTCGTGAGGAATGCCGCAGCGGGACAGTAGCCCGGCGAACCCGGCGGCGAACCCGCCGGCGACGCCGACGCGACATTGCCAGGCAAAGGACGGGGCCGGCGCGATCAGACCAAGCAGGACGAAAACAAGGCAAGCAGAGAAGCGTCGAGGCATGGGACAGGGGGCCCCCCAAGGAAGGCAGGCAACAGGTAGTAGAGACACCGGTGGCGGCGGAAGTTCCGGGAAGCGGCATAACTGGCGGGCGACCCATGGCGACAGCCTGCCCGATCCGGCTGGGCCGCTAACGGACGGCGGTGGAAGAGGGGTTGGACGGAGCCTCCGCGGCCTGGCGCATGGTGTAGCGAACGCCGGCGCCAAATCCCCGATTGACCAGCGCGAGCTTCTCGGCTTCGTCCGGCGTGACAGCAAGGGTCACGCTCTGGTTGGCGGTCTGATTTGTTCGGGCCGTCTGCTCTTCCTGTTCCTTGGACCGACGCGGACGGCGGCGGGAGGGCGCCTCCGCCGGCGCGGGAGTACGCGACTTGCTGCCGGCCGTATCGTGGTCTACCGCCAGGACCAAGAGGTCTTCGACCACGACCGTCGCGTACTCCTCCTCGAAGTCCACGACGACATCGATTCGGTCACCGGGCTTCAGCACGTTGTGGAACGTCGGTTCCGGCGTGATGGGCACCACCATGGCGCGGTGTCCCGACGGGATGAGGGCGGGCAGACCGAGTTGGCTGACGTGCCCGGCGAGCTGCGAGAGGCGGATCGGCCATCCCCGGCGGATGGTTGTCTTCGTCACGTACCCCAATACCTGATCCCGGCGCCGGATCGCGTCCGCCGCGATCGCCTCGCGCGGGATCCGTTTGGGCTCGAGCATGTCCTTGGTGAGGACGGTTCTTGGCGGGAGATCCTGCGCCGCCACGAAGAGCCCGCCCATCCTGACGGTGCCTGCTTCCTGCTTGGCGGGCGCTGGCCCTTCCCACCCGGAGAGGACCCGCATGGCGACAAACGCGAGCCCGGCAAGAAGCGCCAGTCCGCCGCCCGCGAGCATTGCTGGATTGCGGAGGAATCGTCGCATGGGGACTGGATGGCGGTCGGTCTCAACGGCAGGAACCGCGGCGCCGAGGGGAAGGATCTATACGCTCACTTGATCAACGCCACCTGCACTGACCCGGCGCTCCCGCCCGTGCCTCCGCTACCGCCCTCTCCGCCGCCGCCCCCTCCGCCGGTGTCGTCATCGCCGCCGCCGCTCCCTTCCTGCACGACGAGCGTTCCGTCAAGGGTCGAGCCCATGAACCGGCCGAAGATGGTCTTGCGGTCGCCGTGGGGGTTGCCCGTCTTCTCGTAGCTGTCCACGAAGAACTTGGCGAACCCCACGATCCTCACGTTGCTGCGTCCGTTGTAGTCGTCGATTGAGGTGTCGACGATGGCGATGATGATCGGTCGGGAACAGGTGTCCGCCGGGAAGTTGTCCCAGGTCGCGGTGGGGCATTGGTCGATGCGGAAGCTGATGCCGTCCTCGACGGGCCCGTTCTTGAGGCCGGGCTCGGTTTCGACGACGTCGCCAAGACACTGGCGGCCTTGCACGCCGTGCTTCAGGTTCTCCTCCAGGATCTTTGCGCCGTAGCCGCCGAGGGCAAGGAAGTAGTGGTTCCCCTGCACGCCGGTGTCCGGATGGGTGATGCCGTAGCGCTGGCCGATCTGCCACTCTTGCGGCGCGACAAACGTCGGCGTGTGCGGCGGCGGCCACCAGCCGGCCGGTTCCGCCACCGGGTAGCCGATGGGTACCAGCAACTCCTCGACGCACGAGCCGCCACCGTCATTGTCGTCGTCGTCGTCATCGTCACCCCCCGAACCATCGTCATCCCCGGAATCGTCGTCGTCGCCGCAGCCGCGGCACACGACATACGCCACCGCGCGGGCGCGCAGGCGGACGGTGGGATGGCCGATCAACCGCCCCAGGAAGTGGATGATGGTGCGGCGCAGCGCCCGGGTCTTGTCGTCTTCATACGGCGTGGTGACGTTGACGAAGTCGCCATCCTGGTTCCGCCAGTTCTTGAGAGGCTGCGGCGGGATCAGAAAGGTCGACGTGTCCCCCGTATCGGACTGCCACATGTCTTGCTGGAAGTCCACCTGCAGGTTGGTGGCGTAGTACTGGGCGGCCTTGTCGATGGACTCGTCGGCGTTCGGGAGGTTCTGTGCGCCTGCCAACGCCGCCGCGTCACAGTGATTGTGCAGTTGCTGCTTGACCAGGAACATCCTGCCGAAATCCAGCACAATGGCCAGAAAGGCGAAGAACACGAAGATGCCGAGGGCGGTGAGAGGCACTACCTGCCCTCGAATGCGCTGTGGTGTACGGTTCATGGGTTTCCCTCCCGAAGGAGACGGACTGGACACGCCCGCGCAAGGTCTGCGCAGCGACTGCCGGCGGTCCTGTCAAGGCAAGAGCGGCTGGCGAAGCGAAGGGTTTAGCAGCCGTCCGGGTAGTTCGGGTTCGGGAAGTACTGGCCGTACCCGGGACCGTCGCCGCTTTGGTTGCTGCCGGCCTTCA
>Ga0210016_1000146_pt1 | contig 54654 bp, 54 predicted proteins | sample CryGeyCG2014_300_FD_185454 | JGI IMG/M metagenome (GOLD analysis project Ga0210016, IMG submission 185454) | Groundwater microbial communities from aquifer - Crystal Geyser CG02_land_8/20/14_3.00 (SPAdes) (version 2) | ecosystem: Environmental > Aquatic > Deep subsurface > Groundwater | place...
CCGCCTCTCCCTTTGAGACGATTACCCCAGAAAATTCCGGATAAACAGCGATGCCGCGCTCCGGCCTAAGGTCCTTCTTCTCCTCCTGTGCAAGGATAAAGGATGGAATGATGAGATAAAATATTAGAGCAACTAAAACAATGAATAAAGATGCCCTGCCTCGATTTACTCGCCTCATTTGTCTACCTCCTGAAACCATCTCTTAGAATTTCAACCATTTTAGATTTAGTATTTTGACAGACCCAAGGGGAATTTTTCGCACGAAGATTTAATCATTCAGCAAAGGGTTGTCAAGATAATTCTTTAAGAGCTCTGGAATATACCCTCCTTTGTCATTCTGAGCGAAAGCGAAGAATCTCATCATTCTTAATAGGGTGAGACCGTTCACGGAGTTTACCCAGAGTGAGATTCCTCGGTCGCTTGCCTCCTTCGGAATGACAAGAAGCCAGGGGTTCAGAGTGACACATTCCTCAGTTTTCCAGAGCTCCCTCTTTATAACATTTTTCCTGCGGATTTCAAACCCATCCCGGTTAAGGTCGAAACCACGGTTTCTTTATGCCTCTTTTTTCCCAGGTACTTTTTCAATCCAGCAATCGTGGCAGCCGAGGTGGGCTCGATGAAATGACCCTTTCGACCCATCTCCTTCAGGGCTACCCCTATCTCATTTTCCGTGACGGCCAGAATCTCTCCATCCGTATCTCGGATTGCTTCCAATATCTGTTTCCCCCTGACAGGTTCTGCGATCGCAATCCCCTCGGCAATGGTCTCCCTCTTCTCAATCTGCTTAGTTTCCTTCCACCCTTTTTTAAAGGCCTGATACAGAGGGGCACAGGAAGCAGATTGAACACCCACCAACTTAGGAATTCTTTTGATCCTTCCTGCTTCCTTCAGCTCTTTGAAACCCATATAAGCTCCTAAAAAAAGTGTCCCGTGTCCGATGGGGAGAACGAGCGTATCCGGAGCTCTCCAATCCATTTGTTCCCAGACCTCGAAGGCAAAGGTCTTTGTCCCGTGGAGGAAAAAGGGATTCCAGCAATGACTGGCATAAGGGATTTTGGAGGCCGCCTCCATCGCCTTCTCAGCGGTCCTTTCCCTTGAACCCTTCACCCTTTTTAAGGTCGCTCCATAAGCTTGAATTTGGACTAATTTTCCTGGAGAGGTATATTGGGGGACATAGATATCACATTCAATCCCTGTCTTGGCGCAGTAGGCCGCAATGGCGGATCCCGCATTCCCTGAGGAATCCTCGACCACCTTTTGAACTCCCCATTCCTTCATTTTGCTGATGAGCACTGTTGCTCCGCGATCCTTGTAAGACCCCGTGGGGAAAAGATAATCAATCTTTAATAGAACACAATTCCCATTGAGGTCTATCCCCTCCAGAGGAGTAAACCCTTCATTCATGGAAAGAATAGATGCCTCGTTATGGATCGGGATTGCCTCACGATATCGCCATAAGGTAGGACTTCTTTTTAAAATTTTTTTAATGGGGAATTTGGATTCGAATTCAAGGTCGAGAAAGGAACCGCAATCGCACCGCCATCTTGATGGCTGAAGAGGATAGGAACATTTGCAATTTGAACAAGTGAGCTTTTCCAGAATTCAACCCCGTATCGTTGGAAGAATGGAATATTGGAATAATGGAATGGTGGAGAGAATGATCCAGTAATCGAATTCCAAGCGCCAACAGCTAAACAATCGACAAAATCTCAATCGCTTAATTTTTTAACCGAGAAGAACATTCCGGTTGTACAAACATCGGTTAATAAGGATTTGTCTCTAATCATTTTATGACCCATTATTCCAACATTCCAACAATCCATCATTCCATCCATTATTTCTCAACAAGAGGGAACATTACTCGGAAGGTCGTCTGACCTCCCCCTGACTCCATCTCCATCTTTCCTTTCATCTGTTTGACCAATCGGGTGGTAATATGGAGTCCTCTGCCCCTCCCCTCCCCAAGGAGATATCGGTCCCTATCTTCTTCTCGAATTTCCCCCGTATTGGTCACCTCAGCCACTGCCCAAAAATCTTTTCGATAGGACCGAATAGAAAGATGCCCTCCTTCTTCGGGCATGGCATTGGAAGCATTGTTGAGGAGGTTATCTAAAACCCTTTCGATATGCAGAGGGTAACATCGAATCCACAAGGGAGATTCTAAGTCGCCTTCGATCAAATAGATATTCTCCCGCTTCAACTCCTTCATCGCTTCTTCATTGATGAGGAAGCGTTTCTTCAGCTTTTCCGTCAGATCAATCACCTCTTCCCTTCCCTCTCCGTGAAGGGTTAGAGCCAATTCCTGAATACGGGATGTCTCTTTCAATATAATATCCAGTGCCTGAGCCATCTTTTCCTTCCTGGAAGGATACTCTCCATCTTCCAAAATTTTCTGGATCCGTTTAGCAAATCCTGCCACTGCGATGGCTGGATTTTTAAAATCGTGAAGGATATCGTCCATCTTTTCCAGCCTCAGCCCTTTCATCAACTCTTTGCCAAAGAAGATAAAAATCTCAATCTCTTCATCTGCAAATCTTCGGTGGTGTGCCTGGGCATCGAAGGCTAAGAAATAGTTAACGACATCGCTCACCTTAAGAGGGATATAGAGAACCGAATGGATTTGTTGGATCTCCAGAAATCGCTTGAGGTCTTGAGGAAGGAGAGCGCTTTCCTGTGGATTGTGAATGAGAATATAGGAAGGAAAGATCTTCTCGTTTTCAAACTCACCGAAAGGACCGGCTTGGTTCACCACTGCATCAATATAGGGTTCTTCTTTCACCGAAAAGGCCTGCCCAATCCCATGTTGTATCTCTGGATACCCGGCCTCCAAAACGACATGCTGCCGATCTTCGCTGACCGAGAAGAGAGAACACCTTTGGATCCGCATGATGTCCACCAATTCCGGGATAACCAAATTGAAGACTTCTCTCATCTTGATCCCTTCCCGCCTTCCCAGCTTCAGGAAGATCTGCTCTACAATCTTATCTTTTGTCGCATTCAATTTCTGGAGGTCCATGATCCGCTTTCGGGCGATGACATAACTCACTCTTCTCGAAAGCATCTCAGCGATCTTGGCCTCCAAGGGAGTAAATATCTTATCTATCTCTTTATAATAGATTTGGAAGGATCCTTCAGTATCCAAATCTTTCAAAGAAAAACGGGGGATTGAAATCGGCACAGCTAACATCGAATGGATTCCATATTTTTGAACCTTTTCCTTGTTTTTATACTTCTCCTCGTTTAAGATGTTGGGTACGAAGTAAGCTTGATGTGTTTTCACCACCTCGCCGGCGATGGTATCTTCAAAAGGGATCGCCTCCTCACGTTCATCCATCTGAGGAGGATAAGATCCAAAGGAGATCATCTCCTCCTTTCCAGGATCATATATTCGTATGCTTGCCGCCTCTGCCCCGAGATATTCCACTACGTTTTTCGCGACGGTTTCAAGGATTTCCTTCTCGCTGAGATGGGGATTGATCTCAAGAATGGTTTCGGTCTGACTGATCAGTCGATCTACATAACGGTAGATTACTTCCTCTGTGATCAGGTCCACCACCCTGGTCACCTCTTCGAAGGAAAAGGTACAACCCTTCTCCTTCAGATCGGCCATGATGGATTCCAAAAGCTTTTGATCAATCTTAAAATGGTCCATAATTACCTAGGATTTTAAAGACAACTATGTAGGACAGAAATATTATAAACCTTTCCCCGGAGGTGTCAACCCTTCGACTCCCCGGCCTGAAGGCCGTGGCTTGCTCAGTCCTTCGATATTGCTCAGGACTGAGCTCTGAGCATTGTCGAAGAGCTCAGGGTTGACCCTGAGCGGCGCTTCTTTACCCCGCCTTCAAAGGCGGGGCTTGGCGCCGCCGAATGGGTCAACTTATAATCCCACTTGACCCCGCCTATCCCGCTAGGGCGGGATGGGGCGCTTGCCGGCCTAAGGGGGGTTGGGGGGATTTGTTAAGCTTATGGGAGGAGCGGAAGATTAAAACCAAATTGCAGAGGTTTCACATTCAATATTTTTTAAAAAGCGCGGGGATCTTCAAACTTCTTTATCAGGATGGCGCTGTTGACCCCCCCAAAACCCGCTGATATCGAAAGGCCAAGTCTGACCTCCTTTTTTCTCGCTTGGTTGGGAACATAGTCCAGGTCGCATTCTGGGTCTTGAAATTCATAGTTGAGGGTGGGATGGATGATTCCTTTTTCGATGGCCAGCAGGACGGAGATGGCCTCTACCCCCCCTGCCGCCCCCATCAGATGGCCAGTGATGGATTTGGTTGAACTGATGGGAATCTGGTAAGCCTGTTTTCCAAAGACTCCTTTGATCATTCTCGTCTCCACCCTATCATTCAACAGGGTGGACGTGCCATGGGGATTGATGTAATCAATCTCTTCCAGATGGATGCCTGCCATATCAAGGGCATCCTTGACTGCCTTACCCAACGCCTTTCCATCAGGATCGGGGTCAGTAAGATGGTAGGCATCGGCCGTCATCCCGAACCCAACCACTTCGCCGTAAATGTGGACGCCTCTCTTCTTCGCATGCTCTAATTCCTCAAAGATGAGAACTCCGGATCCCTCCCCCATGACAAATCCATCCCGCTCCCGATCAAAAGGCCGGCAAGCCTTCTCTGGATCGTTGTTCCGAGTCGACATGGCTCTCAACACGTCGAACCCAGCAAAGACATAGGGGGTGATACAGGCATCCGTCCCACCCGTGATCATAAAATCCTCCCCGCCCCCCTGAATCTGGAGAAAACTATTGATCATAGCATGGGTGGCTGATGCACAAGCTGTTGAAACTGCATAAGCAGTCCCCCGAAGGGTAAAATATTGGGTGACATGGGAGGTGATTGAACTCAAATAGATATTGGGAAGGCCAAAGGGGGAAAGACCTTTCATCCCCTTCGTGATAAAACGTGTATGGAAGTACTCCATCAATTCCATTGCTTCCACACCTACTCCCAGGATCACACCCCCCTGAAAAGGATCAAACCCCTTCAGTTGATAAACCCCCTTCTGTCCATGGCGATCCTCTTCCGATTCATTACTTGTAATCTCAAATCCTGCATCTTTTAAAGCAAGCCATGCTGCTGCAATTGCAAACTGGGAAGTCCTCCCGAGGTGCTTCGAGTGTTTTGTTTTCTCAACAAATTGAAAAAGATCAAACCCATCAATGGGCGCACCCACTTGGCTTCGGTATTGGGACATATCCCGGTCGGGGAACGCGATCCTTCGAAAGGATGTCTTCCCCTGGATCAAACTCTCCCAGTAAGCCTCTTTTCCGATCCCTACAGGAGTGACAGGACCGACTCCGGTGATCACCACGCGTTTCTTATAATTCCTCACGCTCATCTCCTTTCCAGGTTGTCTTGTATTTTCATAGATTGCCCTCCTATTTGTCAAGGTCAAAACAAAAGGTCTCTGAAAAACCCTGAAAATCTTTATCAGAAATTTTCATAAGGTGGGTAAACCCCGTTAGAAAGTCTTCGACTTTCCAACGGGGAGGCTCACCCCGTAAGACCTTCGGTCTCTTACGGGGCTCACACGGGGCATTAAACCCCGTGTTCGCTCTAAAAGGAATTATATTTTTTATATCTTCATCCCCGCTGCAGCCGCCGGCCCAGAGGGCCTCTGGCCCGGAGGGAGCAGCGGGGCATTCTTTCTAACGGGGTAAAAAAGGTTGAGCCTGTCCCTCACTTTTCTTTCAACAACAGGGTTGACATACTTCTGGTTTAGAAATATAAATTTTATTTAAGGCTCAACAAGCCTTCTCAAGGTATCGAGGAATGAAAAAATGAAGGGGTTTCAGAATCGAACTCGATTTTTCTTTTTTTTATGTCTTTTCTTTCTTCTCTCTGCCTGTCTTCCAAACAAAAAGCTGACAGTCGGCGCTACCGCAACATTATTGGAAGAGGTCGCGAGGGCTTCCTATAGACAATCGGACCTGAGAATCCTTCGGGAGGGGATGCCCGCTTATCTGATGTTGATCGATGGAATGGTCCAGGCCATGCCAGAAAATGAGCGGTTACTCATTGCGGCGGCCCAGAGCTATTCGTCCTTTGCTTCCCTCTTTGTGGAGGATCAAGATAAGGAATATGCAAATCTGCTCTATGGAAGGGGAAAACAATATGCTTTGAAATCTCTTGAAATGAGAGGGTTTAAGGAGCCTCTCCAGAGACCTTTCGATGAATTTAAGGAGGGGTTGACCCGTCTCGGGAAAAAAGATGTGCCCACCCTCTTTTGGACGGCCACCTGCTGGGCGAATTGGATCCGCCTTAACTTGGATTCGATGGAGGCGATATCTGAACTTCCGAGGGTGGAATGGATGATGAAAAGGGTTTTGGAGCTTGATGAGGGATTCTACTACGGCGGCCCCCATCTCTTCATGGGAATATGGTATGCCTCCAGACCAAAAATTGCCGGCGGAGATCTCAAAAAAGCACAAGGACATTTTCTGAAGGCTCTGGATCTTGGGCAAGGGAAATTTTTGATGGCTTATGTCTATTATGCGAACCATTACGCTCGAAAAATGATGGACAAAGACCTCTTCACCTCGACCCTTCAAAAAGTCTTAGACACTCCTGTTGAGACTTCCCCGGACTTAGTCCTCCTCAATACCGTAGCTAAAAAACAGGCAAAAGAATTGCTCAGTCATGGTGGAGAATATTTTGAATAGGAGAAAAAATATGGGCAGCGGTGACGCTATCAAAAATTTAGGACTCAGTTTACTGGCTTTTCTTTTTTTCACCCAAACCGCCATGGGAGCAGAAAAAAGTTTATTGATCAAAATGGGAACCCTGGCTCCAGAGGGAAGCTCCTGGATGAAGACCTTCAGCGCCTTGAACACAGAAGTGATGAAAAAGACGGAAAGCAAAGTCCAGTTTAGAGTTTATCCAGGCGGGGTGTTGGGCGATGAGATGGATATGCTCCGAAAACTGAAGATTGGCCAAATTCAATGCGTCGCTCTCACCTCCGCTGGACTTTCTACACTCTTCAAAGAGATGGACGTTCTCCAGATCCCTTTCCTTTTTCAAACCTATGAGGAGGTCGATTCCGTTTTGAAAAAAATGGATTCTTTTTTCCAAAAAGGTTTTGAGGACAATGGATATGTTCTCTTGGGGTGGTCCGAGGCAGGATTTGTCTACCTAATGTCCACCCTTCCCATCTCCAGTGTGGCCGACCTTAAAAAGGCCAAGGTATGGATCTGGGAGGAATCGCCGATGTCCGAGGCCATTTTCGATGAGGCCGGGGTGAAGGCCATTCCACTCACTGTCCCCGATGTTCTGGTTGGACTCCAAACCGGACTGGTGGATGTGGTCTATGCCCCTCCCACAGGAGCCATCTCCCTCCAGTGGTTCACCAAGGTCAAATATCTCACCGATGTTCCTTTGGTTTATTTGGCAGGCGGGATAGTCGTAAAAAAAGATATTTTTAAACAAATCCCTCAAACCTCCCAGAATTTCATTTTGGAAAGTTTTCAACAACATCTGGATCGATTGAAGATCATCACTCGAAACGAAAATCGAGATGCCGTTAAGGTGATGGTTAAAAACGGGGTTAAGATCATCACTCCATCCAAGGACCAAATCGATGAATACAAGAGGCTATCGAATAAAGCGATGGGCCATATCAGTGGCCAAAGCTTCTCTAAAAAAGTCTTAGAGGAAGTAACCTCTTTCCTGGAAAGTTATCGAAGGAGAGGAAAATAATGAACCCTGTTAGAAATTCCAGTCGTTGCGACTCGAAACCGAGCGGGGCATCAAATCCCGCCAGAATTATTCTGGAACCCGACCCCGCCGCAAAGCAGCGGCCCATCATTTCTAACGGGGTGAATCGATGGGAGCGGGTGGATGAGACCATTGACCGAGTGGAGCAAACCCTCCTCGTTACCTTCTTAGGCTTCATGATCCTCATTGCTTTCTTACAAATCGTCCTCCGGAATTTTTTTAACACGGGTCTGAGCGGGGGAGACTCCCTCTTAAGGAATCTGGTTCTCTGGATCGGTTTTATCGGGGCCACCCTTGCCACGAGGGAGGGGAAACATATCAACATCGATGTGGTTTCGAGATGGCTGCCCTCTTTAGGAAAGAATGTCGTCACACGTATCATCCATTTGTTTTCCTTTTTTATCTGTTGTCTTTTGACCTATGCCGCATTGAAATTTATTAAGAACGAAGTCCAGATGGGGAATAGGACCTTTTTAAATATTCCTGCCTGGATCCCAGAGATAATCCTCCCCATTACTTTTGGTCTGATGACTTTCAGGTTTGGTCTTCGTTCTTTTAAAAATCTTTCCGAGATGGGAAAAATGGAACCCCTTCATGATCGAGAGGAAGAGACATGATCTTCCTTTTGATCCTCATCGCTCTCCTTTTCATGTTTATCGGAGCGCCTCTCTTCACTGTTTTCTCTGGCCTGACGCTCTTCCTTTTATTCTTCGGCCATATCGATTCCTCAGCTATGATCATAGAAATGCATCGCATTGCCACCACTCCCATTCTTGTGGCCATCCCCCTCTTCACCTTTGCTGGATATCTCCTTTCAGAAAGCAAGGCGCCCAGAAGGTTGATCGGGCTGACCGACGCCCTCCTGGGTTGGTTGCCGGGTGGGTTAGCCATCATCGCCCTCATCACCTGCTCCGCCTTTACTGCCCTGACAGGGGCTACCGGTCTCACCATCATTGCCTTGGGAGGCATCCTTCTCCCTGCATTGCTACAGGGGAAATATCCTGAAAAGTTTTCTCTCGGGCTGGTGACCAATTCAGGGACATTAGGCCTTCTTTTTCCGCCGAGCTTGCCCATCATTATTTATGCAATTGTGTCCAAGGTGCAGATTAATCAACTTTTTCTTGCAGGTTTATTGCCCGGCATTCTCATGGTCGTCCTGCTCTCCGCGTTCAGTGTTCAGAAGGCCATTGCTGCTGAGATCCCGAGAACCAAGTTCAATACTGCGCGGATGTTTAAAGCATTAAGAGACGCTATCTGGGAACTTCCTCTCCCCCTCGTCGTACTGGGCGGTGTTTACAGCGGATACTTTGCTGTCAGCGAGGCAGCAGCGATTACAGCCGTCTATGTTTTCCTGGTCGAAGTGGTCATCTACCGGGATATCAAATGGCGGGAACTTCCCCAGGTCATGCGAAAAAGTATGGTGCTGGTGGGAGGAATCTTGATCATTCTGGGAGCAGCCCTTGGTCTCACAAATTATCTAATCGACGCGGAAGTGCCGATGAAGCTATTTAATTTATTCAAGTCTTATACCGACAGCCCTTTCATATTCCTGATCCTCCTGAACCTCTTTCTCTTAATGGTGGGCTGTCTGCTGGACATCTTCTCTGCTCTGATCGTTGTCGTCCCTCTCATCACTCCGGTTGCCAATGCCTATGGGATCAACCCGGTTCACCTCGGCATCATCTTCCTTGCCAATCTCCAGATTGGGGCATTAACCCCTCCTGTCGGAATGAACCTTTTTATCTCAAGCCTCCGTTTTGGAAAACCGATGTCGAAAATCATAATAGCCTCCCTCCCATTTATTGTTGCCCTCTTATTTATATTGGCCATCATCACCTATGTCCCCTGGTTTAGCCTCGCCCTCCTGAAATAAAAACATGAAGGTTAAGGATAAGGTTTAGGTTTAGAATTTCTCAACCTTAACCTGAACCTCAACCTTTGCCAACGCTATGCGCTTTGCTCTATGCTCTCTGCGTTACTGTTTCAGGAAGTCGAGGATGGCTTGATTGACTTCTTCTGGAGTTTCCCACATGGGAATATGGCCACTTTTTTCAATTCTCTGAAACTTCGAACCGGAGACGGCCTGTTGGAGGGTTTCCCCCACGTGGGGAGGAAAGATGAGGTCCCTCTCTCCCCAGATGAACAAGGTGGGGTGGCGAATAAGGAAGAATTGATCCTTTAACTTCAAGGCTTCCTCGGCATGTTTGAAGGTGGAGTAAAGGACCCAAGTGGTCCCTTTGATCTTAGAAAGTTGGTATTGCCGATTCAATACCTCAGGAGTGATGAGTTTGATATCCGAAACACACTCCAGGAGGATCCACCTGATTGAATTTTTGCTTCGACCTGCAATGATCAGATAAGGGAGGATTGGAATATCTTTGATGGCCACCAGGGTTCGGAAGGATTCATTTTTGACCTGGTTGAGGACATCGGGAGGGACACAATTGATCAATATGAGTCGATCCACTCGTTCAGGAAAGAGGATCGCCATGGCCCAAGCGATTCCACCTCCCATCGAATTTCCAATCAAGGTGGCCTTCTCAATTCCTACCCCATCCATGAAGTCTCTTAAAAAATAAATGTAGGTCTCTGGGGTGTAAGGAATCTTTGGCCGGTCTGAGAAGCCATGACCAATGACATCTATGGCATAGACCCGATAGGATTGAGAGAGGACTTCGATCTGCTTCTCCCATACCCACATCCCGGCCCCATAGCCATGGATCAATAGGAGAGGTTTTCCCTCCCCTTTCACCGTATAAAAAACCGTATGGCCATTAATCTGAATAGTCTGTGGAGAGAGAGAAGGGTTCCAGTCGATCCGACTCGGCCGGACCAGTGGAATGCTACATCCCCATAAAAACGGCATCAACAAAATAGAAATAATCCATCGGAGACGAACCATCAGCATCAGACGCCCCAATGTTTAAATGGAATATTGGAATGTTGGATCGACGTCCTTTGGAATGATGGAATGTTGGAATGATGGAATAATGGGAAAACCAATTACTCTTCAATCCTTTCAAACCTCAATATTCCACTTTTCCAATATCCCAGTCTTCCAGTATTCCATTATTCCTGTTTTTTTAGAATTCCGTGACTTCTCCTCCCTGGATAGGTCGGCGAGTGTGGGTATTGATGTCCAACGTAAAACCGGGTTCGATCATCCCGGACCGGGTATAACCTCTATCCTCCCAGTATCCTCCTTCTTCTTGATTGATGAATTCAATCTTGCCCAGCCATTTGCAACTTTTATATCCCCATAAGTTCGGGATGACCATTCTCAAAGGCCCTCCATACTCGGCTTCGATTGGATTACCATTCACGCCATAAGCTAAAAGAACTCTTGGATTATCTAAATCTTTTAACGAGACGGCTGTGCTGTATCCTCCTCCCACAGAAGTGAATCGGACATGATTGGCCATGGAATCAACCAAAATTTGCTTAAGAAAGTCAATCCATCGAATACCTTCCCAATCAGCTCGGACCGACCAGCCCGATACAGAAGTCAGGCGACAGTTCACCCGGCTCTTCGGAATCGCTAATATCTCCTGCCATGAAAAAAGCCTTTCTTCTTTGGCCAAACCTCCTATAGAAAGAAAATAATTTTGAAGATCAATCACAGGCATCCCGCCGGCTTTAAAAGCGGGGACGCCGAGGTCCTTGAGGATGCTCATCTCTTTTTCTCCTTCTTCTTCTTGAATAGTTCCTCAATCGATTGCAGCTCCTCGACAAGTCCCTTTTCTCCTTTTAACATGCCTTGAAGGACCTCCTCACCCACCACCTTAATCGGAATTCCAAGAGCCTGTGCGAGAGAGATGGCCACTTGAGTCAAGAAGGTCTCCTGAAGGTTGAACTGAGGATTCTCCATATTCCCCTTCACATGGAATTTAACTTTAATCTGATGCCCTTTCTTCTCCAATAAAGAGACTAAGGTCTCCGCTGGAATCCAAAGGACCATTCCTCCTCCCTCTTTGACGTGGAGATTGATCAGATCCACCTCCCCGGGTGCATCAATCCTCTTCTCCTTCACAGCAATTTTGGAACCCATATCCATATAACCGGACTCAATCTCTGCGGTAACCCTTTTCTGATAATATGGCTCAAAGGTCTTTACCTCTATTTCTCGAACCTTCAAGGAAGTTTCCATATCCATGGTTTTCGCATCTATCCATCCCTTTAAGGTGATGCTCCCTTCCTGTGTTCTCCCCTTCATTTTTCCCTTCAATTCAATGGGAGAATGCAAAGAGGCGAGAGGATATCGGATATCTCTTATTTCAAAATCTAACTCTCTCAATTTAATTTGGGCTGGGGGTTCTCCCACTTTTCTATCTTCAAAATCGACGGAACCTTTCTGGATTCGAATCCGATCGATCTGAATAGGAATGGATTCTCCCTTCTTTTGCTTTTTCTCTTTCTCTTCGGAAACCTCTTCCCCTTCCCTTTCCTTTTTCATCGTCACCCAGGGACCGGTGAAAACTCCCTCTCGAGATCGATAGAAGAAAAAGGATGGCTGGAGGATGGTAAATTCTTTTATGTGTAAAGATTTTTTTAAAAGAGAGAGAAGAGAGGGATAAATCCTCACCTCCTCGATCTGAAGGAATCTTTTTTTTGATTGAGGGTCCTCATACTGAATTCCTCTGGCGGAGAGGTGGGTGGTCTTGAGCTTCATCTCCTCCAAGGTTAATCCAGGCCCCATCACCTTTTGAAGGTGCGGTTGAATGAATTTCACAGCGTAAAAAGAAAGGACAAAATACCCTCCGATGAATAGGACCACAAGAATTCCAATCAGGATGAACCATTTCTTCATCCTCTGACCTCCTCTTCCAATGTGTATTGCGGAATGCGGATTATCGAATCCAAATTCATTTTTCTGATTTTATTCCGAAATCCGCAATCCGAAATCCACATTTGAATTATGGTTTTACAATCAGAGAGACTTCCTTCGACTTCTTCTCATAGGCCTCTGCCAAAAGGCCAAAGATTGACTTGGTCACCAATTGAAAGAGGAAAGGATTGGGTTGAATCGGATTAAGAGGTTTTTCGAGATCCATCGCTACAGACAGAGAAATCTTTGCCTCCTCTTCTCTTCCCAATTTAAGAAGAACATAAGCCATCTCCTCTAATCTTCGCTGATAGATAGATTTTCTCTCTCCTGAAAAGAGTCCGGCCAATGCCCTTTGATAGATCCCCTGAAATCGCACTTCCTTTTGAGCCTGGTTGAGAACGATCTTGGACTCCTCTGCCTCCCAAACTTCATCCGCATAAGGTCGGATATGTTCCTCCTCAATCCTCCAACTGTAAAAGATATCTGCTTTAAGAAGGTCTTCTCCCTTCCTCGACATCCAGTCGTCTCCTGCAATCTCATCGGTTTGAAGAGTGGAATAGATTAATGGTTTCGCATAATCTTTTTTAACGCTCTCTATCTCACTTTTCGCACGGAGATAGTCCTGGAGAGAAGTCCCTTTCTTTTTAAGGTTTAATGGATAAGCCTGTGTGAAAAGAAAGGCAACATAAGAAGGCTCCATTTCAACAAACGGAAATGGATTTTTTTCTTGAACTTCTTCAAAGAAACTCCTAAATCCCTTCCGTGTCATCTCCTCTTGGGAAAAATCAACGATTCCATCCCTATCACTGATTATTCCATACATGACCGTTAAACCCCGGCCCGGATGAGGAATGACTAACCACAGAAATCGGTGCCCAAGAAAATCAATCCCACTCGCAAAACCTTCTTTGGGATCTGCCTGTAAAGGACGGAGAATAGAACGTTCTTTGTCGGATATAATCTCCTCAACATCAACTCCCTTACTCTTCAGCCGGTAAATGGAGCGTTTGATGATTTTTCGAACCTTCTTCTCTCGGGTCACTTCAAATATTCGATGGAGAAGTCTGCCGATCATTCTATCAGGAATGGTCACCATTAACTCAGCCAACCTTCCACCGGTTTGTGGGTCCTTTTCTAACAGAGGAAGGAGAGACTGAAAGATTTCCCCATTTGATTTCCCACTCGCAATATCAGTCTTTATCTGCTCAACGAGGGTTTGAATATCTTCCATTTTCATCCTGATCTTCCGCCAAAGGATAGGAGAAGAGTCTGTTGAATAGTCAAGAGTATGGTCATGGAAAGATTCACGAAAAGGGTATTTCGACAGAGAAGCTCGAGTTTCTTGTGATCGTGATAATTCCCCCGCCAGACCTGGATAAGATTCCATAAAATAAGAAGTGTTGGAACTGCCGAAAGAAAAAGGAGCCAGAGGGAAACCTGACCTGAACGCCACATCATTTTAATAAAGGAAAATCCAGTCAATATGGAGAGTCCGATGTAGAGATCTCCCATCCTCTCTTTCCCGAACCGGACCACCAAGTTCTTTTTTCCGATGGCCCGATCTGCTTCTTCATCGGGAAACTCATTGATCAGGATCACATTGAAGATGGAAAGGCCAACGGGGATGGAGAGCAGTAAGATCTGTGGGCTGAAGAACCCCGTGAAGAGGAAAAATCCGGTGGCAATCGGCAACCATCCATAACAGAACCCGATGAGGATTTCTCCCAATCCATGGTATGACCATCGAAAAGGTTTGCCTGAATAAAAAAATCCAAAAAAGATGCCCATTCCTCCTAATAAAAGAGCCCGAAAATCGGTCTGGTATTGGAGATAGATATAAAAACCGATGAGAATCGCTCCCACCAAACATACATATCCCAAAAGAAGTGAAGACCAGGCAGGGAGGACCTCTTTTACTAAAATCCTTGCCCCCCCTGAAAACCGATTAAAATTTTGATTGATTCGATCCCCTTCCAGATCGTTCCACTCCCCCATATAGTAAGTCATCCACATGATGAGAATAACCGCCATCGTAGAAAGCACATAGAGTCCTAATGGCCCTTTGTAACCAAATCGCCACGCCAAAATAAATCCTAAGATTAACGGGAGAATCCCCACGGAAAGAAAAGGAACCCGTGAAAGTTTCCACCAGGCTGTCAAATAATAACCCCACCTCTTCAAGATGCTTTCACCCGATCGCACCACTCTCTTGCATTTTGAAACATTTGAATCCACGGGGATGCCTTGAGCCCATCGTTCAGATAACCAGGCATCCATGCCCATTGCCATTTCAGAAACGCTCGCTCCGGATGAGGCATCATAGCCAGATGTCGTCCATCAGGCGTACAGAGTCCCGTCATCCCGAAGGGTGACCCGTTCGGATTAAAAGGATAGCTTTGCGAAATCTTCCCATCCACCCGGCCCTCATCATCCACGAAGGCTACCGGAACAAGTTTTTTGATGATGACCTCGTCCATCAGTGTTGGGTCGGGAAAGTGAAGTCTACCTTCGCCATGAGCCACCCAAACTCCGAGCGTTGAATCGGTCATGCTTTTGAACATGATCGCCGGACTTTCTAAAATCTTAACGGTCACCCAGCGGGATTCGAAACGTCCGGACAAATTTTGAACGAACCTGGGTTGTTGATGGTCAGGGATCCCCAACCAGGGTACCCATCCGAGAAGGGCGAAGAGTTGGCAGCCGTTGCACACCCCTAAGGAAAATGTGTCGGAACGATGATAAAAATCGTCAAACATTTTCCTCAGCCTTTCATTAAATCGGATCGCTGCAGCCCACCCTTTGGCGCTTTCTGGGACATCGGCGTAAGAAAATCCTCCGACCGTAATGAGTCCTCTGAAACGCTCCAACGTGATTCGTCCACGGATCAGATCGGTCATGGTGATGTCCCATGGGCTGAAGCCCGCCTGATAGAAAGCAGAGGTCATTTCCCGATCCCCATTACTTCCTTCTTCCCGGAGAATGGCCACCTCCGGTTTGTCTTTCGCTTCGAGAATATATGCCGGTGTAGGTTTGGGTTTAAAAGGAATGGTATAGCTTGGACCTTTGCGATCGAAGATATTCTTTCTCTCCTCATCGGCGCATTGGGAATTCATCTGAAGACGCTCGATGTGATAGGACGTTTCTTCCCACCATTCGCGAAGAACACACATGCTCGATTCAAGAACCTTCTGGGAATGATAGGTCACAAGAATTTTCTTTTCCTCAGTCGTCTCTCCGATGACGGTCGAGGGTAGATGAAAAGAATCAAGAATCTGGAGGACATTCCGAACGTCGCTCACATGACACTCAATGACCGCTCCTAACTCTTCAGCAAAGAGTCTTTCCAGAGGGTTCCATGGACCGTCCATTCGAATTCTCAAACCGCAGTTTCCTGCGAAGGCCATTTCGAGAAACGTCGTGATGATGCCCCCATCGCTGATGTCGTGTCCTGCAAGAATTAAATTTTCTGACATTAACTTTTGGATTGCATGGAAGGCACGTTGAAGCATTTCGGGATCATCTACGTCAGGAGATTCGTTTCCGACTTGTCCGTAAACCTGGGCTAAAGCCGAACCTCCAAGCCGAGCCTGATGCTGAGCGATTTCAATAAAGATGAGCTGGCTATGCCCTGGGTTTTTTATATCAGGAGTCACCACCTTCGTGATATCGGGCATCGTTGCGTAAGCAGAAATCACAAGCTCACGGGGAGATTTGACAATTTCATCTCCAACCCGAGTCGCCATGGAAAGGCTATCTTTTCCGCCATCCACCGCAATCCCCAACTGGATCATAAGATCTCGCATGGCGCACACTGCCTCGTAAAGGGCCGCACCCTCTCCGGGCAGCTTTGGCGCCCACATCCAATTGGCCGAACACTTGATATCTTGTAAGCGACTGATTTGGGCCCATACGATATTGGTCAGCGCTTCTCCAACGGCCATCCGAGCTCCCGCCTTTGGGTTAACCAGCATTTTAATCGGTTGCTCGCCAATCGAGGTGGCTGCTCCCGTTAATCCGCAATGGCTTTGGGCGATCACCGCCACATCGCTAACCGTTAATTGAAGCGGACCACAACACTGTTGTTGGGCAATCAATCCGGTAACACTTCGATCCACCTTATTGGTAAGAAATCTTTTTGAACCCACGGCCAGATTGCGAAGCACGCGAGACAATGCTTTTTCCACCGACAAATCACCTGGCCATTCAAGAGATTTTAGTGAATGGTCAATCCTTTCATCCTTGAACGTTTTCTGTGGCATATTGCCCAGAACCTTTGCGAGATTAAGATTGACAGGCGTTGAATCATCTTTTTCATCATGCACAACGAAGCGCCCATCCCCAGTCACTTTTCCGAGAATTTCGCAATTTACTTTTTCCCTTTCACAGATGGATTTGAATTCTCCAATTCTTTCAGGTTTAATCAAGAACCCGCATCGTTCTTGGTATTCGGCAATCCAGATTTTGAGTACGGATAATGTCGGATCGCCAAGTTTTATATGTCTTAGTTCGATTTTGCCTCCGGCTTTTTCGACAAGCTCTTTAAGAACATTGGCAGGTCCGCCGGCTCCTTGGTCATGGATACTGACAAGAGGATTGTTTTCTCCCATTTCAATGCAGGTCCTGATCACGCGGTTCATCTTTTGTTCCATCTCTGCATCGCCACGCTGGACAGCGTTAAAATCAAGCTCTTCTTCATTCTCGCCCTGCAGCTTGCTGGAGGCCGAACCTCCACTTACACCAATCCCATAGGCGGGGCCACCGACTTGAACAATCAGCATTCCTCTTTGAGCTTCATCCTTTTCAATATGCCTGGCATCGATTTGTCCGATGCCGCCCGTGAACATTATTTTTTTAATCCATCCCCAACGTTCACCGCTGGGAAGCTTTTGGTCGAAAGACCGTGTAAAACCAAGCGCCACCGGCTCCCCAAACTTATTTCCGTAATCGCTGGCGCCATCGCTTGCTCTTATCTCAACCGCTAATGAAGAGGCCAGGTTCGATGGATAGGGAAAAGATTTGGTTTCCCATGGCAAGTCATATCCAGGGATAAGCAGATTGGCAACGCAGTATCCTGCGGTTCCGGCAACCACCAGACCGCCTTTTCCCGTCGCCTGGATATCACGGATCCGTCCGCCCGTGCCTGTTTCAGCCCCAGGGAAAGGAGCGACCCCGGTCGGAAAATTGTGCGTCTCCGCAGTAAAAATGATATGGTACTGCACCTTCTGCTTCTCGAAAGGCGCTGGTTTTCCGGGTTGTCCGGGGACAATCGTCCAGCAGTCATATCCCTTCATCCCACTCGAATTGTCCTTGAAAGCGATGATGCTGTTTGATGGATTCGCTTTTAAAGTCGATTTTACGATATCCATCAACGTTTCCGGCATCGCCACCCCGTTGATCACCTGTTTCCCTTTGAAATAGCCGTGCCGCGAGTGCTCGCTGTTGGCGTTATCCAGATCCCTTATTTCAACGATCGTAGGGTTTCTTCCCTCTTCCTTGACAAAGTAATCATAGTAGAGATTTCTGTCCCACTCATCCATCGCAAGGCCCAGTATTTCCAAAAGAGCGTTCGGACCCTTTTCCAACATAGGGATCTCAGAAACAGGTTCCGGTAGAATTCCGGTTTCAAAAGTCTGCAAGGGTTGATCATACAAGCATTCTGTCATTCGATCGTGATGTTCCCGAATAAAGCTCTCCTTGGCATCCTCTGCAGAGAGTAGATATCGCCTGGAACGTTCTATGCGAGTCACCTTCTCGAGCCCGCAGGTTTGGCAAATGGCGACGATATTCGTTGAATAGGCTGTCGCAAAATTCATACGCGGCCCAAGTTCCACCACATCGCGTCCGTCAGCGTGGATCGGTTTCGTAGATATACTTTCCGATACAAAACCATCGGCTAAGAGCTGCCTTAAAATCGAAAGCTCATTCGAATCCAAGGGGGCGGAAGTTTCTACATTGAAGCAGTATTGCAGTTTCTCACTTTTGCGCAAGAAAAGGTGGTACATCCCTCTTATCCTTTCTTAGTAGTTTTCCGAAAAATCATTCTTTTACAGGCTGGTCAAAAATGCCCAGATGCAAGGCGCCCGAAATCCTGAGGAGTGAGGCGTACTTGGACGTACGCCGCAACGACGAAGGATGAGGGGAACGCCGCAGATGGGCGTTTTTCAGCAGCCTGCTTAGTAAAAAAGCCTTTTAGGCGCATCGCCTTTATAAAAGACCTGCCCATTACGAAGGTAAATATGTTGATGGACGACCAAGTTTAAAATATAACTTTGCCAGGCGCGTTCTTTTTCATTTACTCTTTTAGCCAGTGTCTCGGCATCATCGTCAGGTCTAATCAGTACTGGCATTTGGAAGATAATAGGACCGTTATCATAGGCGATGCCGTCAACAAAATGCATCGTCACTGCGCTCTGGGTTATTTCACCTCGATGATAAGCTGCCATGACTGCTTCGTGTACATAATGCCCGTACATTTTGGGTCCGCCAAAGCGCGGGAGTGGTCCCGGGTGTATATTGACCGTTTTTGCAGGATCGAGTCCTCTCACAAACTTTAACCATCCGGAGCACATGACAAAGTCAGCCTGATATTTTTCAACGAATGTTCGGTAAGCTTTGGCATCAAATGGTCCGGACCAATAGTCAAAAGGAATATGAAGTGCGTCCGCTCTTCTACAAACCCCTCCATTTTGATGGTTAGAAATGACCCCGATGATTTTTGCGTCAAGGACCGGCGGATTCGTCCTGGAAAATTCGACCAATTCTTGAAAACCAGAGCCTCCCCCCTTCTCGTCACCACTCGCAAAAACTAAAACCCTGGTCCTTTCGCCATTTGACTCCATCTCTATCTCCTCATTTGAGAATGTGGGTTTATTACCATCACACCTGAAGACCCCATCCTCAAAAAATAAAAGACGGGTTCCCACATCGCTTTACAAATAGAACAAATCGTTTGAAAATTCAACCTTAAAGTTTGTATGATAATAACTGGAAAGGAGAAAGAAAAATGGACAGATTTACGAAAATGAAAAGGGAACAAGCCGTTCTTATTGTGATCGATGTTCAGGACGTTTTGATGAAAAAGATGGATCAAGAAATAGGGGAAAATGTGATACGAAATATTCAGACCCTCCTCACCTTCGCAAAAGAAATGGCCATCCCTATTCTTATTACCGAACAATATCCCAAAGGGTTGGGAAAGACAGTTCCTGAAATCAAAATGGAGATGGGATCCATCCTTCCTATTGAAAAGGTCTCCTTTAGTTGCTGTGGGACGGAAACGTTTAACGGTCAATTAAATCAATCGGGAAGGAAACAGGTCATTCTTACCGGAATCGAAACCCATGTGTGTGTTCTGCAAACAGCCGATGACCTGATACAGAAAGGCTATGGGGTCCAGGTGGTGGCCGATGCAATCTGTTCAAGGAGAAAATTGGATTGGGAGATCGGTCTGAGGTGGATGGAAAAAGGGGGGGCGATGATCTCGACCACCGAGATCATCGCCTTTCAACTGTTGAAGGAGGCTGGGACTGAAGAGTTTAGGGGGTTGTCAAAATTATTGAAATAAGCAACCCTTCGACAGGCTCAGGGTTTATATTGAGTGGCACCCTTGGCGCCGTCGAAGTATCAAATTTTTTAAACCCATTGAAACAGCTTGGCGAAGAAATAGGAGACGAAGAAGGCATTGGTAAAAACCAACGCCCAACTGGCTACTCTCTGGAAACTAATCTCTATCTTTCTCCCCTCTTCTGTTTCTCGGATACCTAAGATTTCCTTACCGCTCATTTTTTTCTTCTACCTACATTTTTGTAAGAAAAGACCGGATTTGTTCTTGATATTTACAATGTTTTACCAGTCTTCCAACCGCTTTTTCACAACTTTTAAAAATGCGAAACCAACGAAAATCATTACCCAAATTATCAATAAATTGGAGAAAGCAAATTCTTTTATCATCTGACTCATACCCTACTCCTTTTAATGTTTATAATTATATTAAGCAAGTCTTATGCCAACAGAATAAAACGGAAGAAATTTATTGAAATTAAATGGGATTTTAAGATTTAAGTGACCAAAATCAAACTTCCAGGAAGGCACAAAATGTCATATTTTTGTAAAAATTTAAATAAGGGGTTGTAATCCGAGAAAAAAATTTCCAAGACAAAAAGTTACTTAGAAACATGATCTCAATTTTGGAATTCAAAATTAATAGTTTCGATTAAAATTGCCTATTTTAGATTTGGGGTTTTTGATTCAAAAAAAATCTAAATTGAAAACCATCTCTTCTACTGATTACTGATCACTGATTTCCGTATTTCAACTGTCCAGCACCTTCCTTACTTTCTTAGCCAGTCCACCAAACGTGAATGGCTTCTGGAGGAAGGTTGCTCCTTTTTCTAATGCACCATTGAGAACAACCGTATCCTCTGTATAACCTGACATATAAATCACCTTAAAACCTTGTCGAATCTCTCTGAGCTTTTCGACCAATTTTGGTCCGTTCATCTCAGGTAATACCACATCCACCAGGACCAAATGGATTTTCTCTTTTTTCTGCTTAAATAATTTAAGGGCTTCATCCCAGCGGGACACCCCAAAAGCAGTATACCCTTGCTTCTCTAGGATCCGAACAGTGATTTTCAGGACTGACTCTTCATCTTCAACCACAAGAACGGTTTCATTGCCTCTGGGGACCTCACCATTCACTCCGTTTTCTTGCAAAATCTCCAGAGGTTGATCCACCCTGGGTAGATAAATCTTGAACGTGGTTCCATGGCCTGGCTCACTATAAACCCAGATATTCCCACCACTTTGTTTCACAATTCCATAGACTGTGGATAAACCCAACCCCGTCCCTTTACCCTTTTCCTTAGTGGTAAAAAAAGGCTCAAAGACCCGATCCCTGATCTCCGGAGTCATCCCCCTCCCCGTATCTGTTACAGAAAGCATTACATAACGACCCGGTTTCACAGCGATATGGTTACGAGCGTAAACCTCGTCCAATTCCACATTGGCCGTTTCGATAATGAGCTTTCCTCCGTTCGGCATCGCATCCCTCGCATTGACAACCAGATTCAGAACCACCTGCTCCATCTGTCCCTGATCTACTTTAACTCTCCCCAGATTTTCGGCGAAAATGTTTTTTACTTCGATATCCTCACCGAGAATACGAGTTAACATCTTATTCATATTCTGCAAGATCTCATTCAAATCAAAGATCTTCATCTCCATGACTTGACGCCGGCCGAAAGCCAGAAGCTGACGAGTGAGGTCTGCGGCTCGATCAGCAGCCTTGAGGGCTTCCTCAATGTTCCCCCTCAAGTCACTTCCTTCTTTAAGCTCAAGGAGAGAGAGTTGATTGTAACCTTTAATGATGGTCAGGAGGTTATTAAACCACCAAGATGCCAGCATGGATGGAATCCAATATGGTTTCCAAGTGCCTTTTGCCCTCCTGAAATGTCTCTTCCGGTTTATCTTTTTTTAGGATCTCTTCACCCACTGCCGTCTTTTTAACCTTTTTCTTTATTTTAACTACCTCTTAAGAATTCCTAATCAATTGCTTCAATACTTGAGAGACCTTCTCAAACCCAGTTGACTTATCAAAAAAATAATCCGCTCCAAGGTCCATGCATCTCTTTCGATATTGGGGATAAGGATAATTGGTTAAAACAATGACCATAGCAGGAATTTGTTCCTGCCTTAGACCCTTCAATACTTCGATCCCATTTCCCGCTGTCAAACGAAGATCCAAAATAACAACGATAGGCCTTTGTTCTCTGATTGCTTTTATGGCTTCAACCGTGTTTTCCGCTTCACCGACGATCTCAACGCCTTTTATTTCAGAAAGCATGGTGATCAGCCGTTCTCGAACTACTTCCGAATCTTCAACGATGAACACTCTCATTTCTTCTCCCTTCGGTTCATTTAATTTTTGCCAGTGGATCATTTGCTTTCAAGATAAGACTTTAAGCCTCTCAATAAAATCGGGGAATTTCTGAAATTGATGTAGGATTTTGGCGGGTTATTCTGTCAGGGTTTTTCTTACAAAAAAGAAAGTGATCGGTAAACAGTAATCAGTGATCAGTTAAAGATAGAAGGTAGAAGGCGGGGTTTTAAATTTGCAATTTGTGATTTGCGATTTGAATTTTTATCTCTCTTTCAAAAAAACCTTTGAGTTGTTGAGGGGTTACGTTTTCTTTTACGATGTCGATGGAATAATCTTTAATATCTCCAAGATAACAAAGTTGACTCAGAAAAAGTTTCTCAGAAAAAAGATTTCCAAACTTCTTCATTCCTCCTTTAATTATCCCTTTCAAAGAAAACCCTTTCTTTAAAGAGAAATAAAGATCTACATAGTCACGCCATTCACCCCTTCGACCAATGGTATAGGCCTTATCCAAGGCGATATCTTTCCAATTAAGAACATCTAATGGTGCAGTTTCAATCGTTTTATAAAGAGGTTTAAAGGGATAAAAGACAAAACTCACCTTTACCCCAATTGGAGTGACAAGAGTTAACTCATCTGACGTATCAACCAAAATCTGGATTTTTTTAAAATGGTTTTTAGCGGTAAGGAGCAATCCTCTGGAAATAGCCGTAGGGCAAAGAATATCAAAATCATAAGATTTTCGATGGGTGAACTGAAGAGCTAATGCAGTCCCACCCCCCAAGCATCCATATCTTGAAAAGACCCTTAAAGATTCAAATGTCCTTTTCTGCTCTTCCGTTAAAATATTAAAAAAGAGTTTTGACATAGTTTCTTTCTCTCAATCTTTTGTTTTTTAGGCCAAGGATATGATTCTTTACAAAAAAGAAAACCGATGGCTGATAAATTTTTTTGGGAAATCTTAAAAACACATTTCTTATCTCTTTTCTATCATAGATTTGGAATAAAAGTCTTAATTCCTTTAAATCCCCATAACTTAAAATCTGGTGGATAATATAGATCTTATCCTTATCCCTTTCTATTTTCTCGATACTCTTTGACCACAAAAAGGGTTGGAATCTTGAAGGAACTCTTTTCATCGGCATACTCTTCCTTTAATTTTTAGCACTAACCCTCTTTCGTTTCAAGTAATCAGTTACCAATGATAAGTTATGAATTGCTTATTGATTAGCAGCAACTGGTCACTGATCACTGATCACTTTTAATCAATCAATTTATTCCTTATCGCGTACTTCATCAGTTCGGCGTTCGTCTTCATCTTCATTTTTTCGAGAATGCGGGTTCGGTAGGTGTCGATCGTCTTGACGCTCAAGGACAATTCTTCAGCGATCTGGCTCACTGTCTTCCCTGATCCAATCAGGAGCATCACCTGGTATTCACGATCAGAGAGGGTCTCATGCAAGGGCTTTTCTGTTTTCTGCTCCAAATCGAATGCCATTTTTTCGGCTAACAAGGAACTCACATATTTCCCCCCGGCGAGGATCTTTTTGATCGCCTTGACCAATTTTTCCTCCACACTCCCTTTGGTCAGATAACCAGATGCCCCTGCTTTTAAAGCTCGAACAGCATACTGGTCTTCAGGATGCATGCTTAAAATCAGGACGGGAAGTTTTGGGCGTTGTTGTTTTAATTCTTTTAACACATCCAGTCCATTTCTCCCGGGCATGGTGATGTCCAGCACAAGAATGTCCCAATCCTTCTTCCGGACAAGATCAAGGACTTCCTAGGAATTTTGAGCCTCGCCTAAGGCTTCTATTTCAAACTCCTCTGACAGGATCTGTTTCAACCCCTGCCTCACAATCGGATGATCATCCGCTATCAGGATCTTGATCATAATACTTCCCTCCTTTTCAAAGAAGAAGTATAGAGCCGATTGAGTCTAAAAATCCTCTCCTCTGCCCGCTTGCGCTCGGTGATGTCCGCGATAATGTGGACAGCGCCCTCCAATTGCTGGTCATCGTTCAGGATAGGGTCCACTGTGACCTGTAGCCACTGGTCGCCCAATTGGATGATGGTGCTTTCCCTGCGGTTTGTTTCTTTCATTCGTACGATCGGGCAACCCGCAATGGGTTGCGAGGAACCATGCACTACCTCGAAGCAGAAATGGCCGTTCAACTCGCTGGCAGCTTTGCCCAACAGGCGCTGAGTAGCTTGATTGTGTTTGAGAAGCCGCCCGTCCGGATCGATCAGTCAGACGGAATCATTGATTGCGTCAAAGGTCCTGCTCCATTGCCGCCCGCTCTCCCGCAGCGCCTCCTCTGCCCGCTTGCGGTTATTCTCCTGCTTCTGGAGGGATTCGCCCATCTCGTTAAAAACTTGTGCCAATTGACCAATTTCACCTTTATGATGAGATAATCCTGCCCGGCTACCCAGATCACCCGCTGCCATTCTTCTTGATGCTTCAATCAATGCGCTTACGGGTTTTAAAATAGTAAAAGTACTTATAAACCAGGAAACCGCCAGTGAAAGAACGCCTATTAAACCCAACAGAGTCAAATTTCTCATCAGAGCTTTTCCTATATAAGCATAGGCCCTCTGGGTGGGGATACCCACTTTCACGTAAAGGCTGCCCTCAGGCAAACCCTCTAATGTAGTGAATGCGTAGAGACGTTTGATGCCGTCCACACCCGGCGCTTCCACCGTCCCTCTTCCTTTATCCAATATGGTCTTAAAGTAGGACACTTTTTGTATGGATTGCCCGACCCATTTCTCCGGATCAGGTCTACGAGCAAGGATTGTGCCGTCTCGATCAAAAACAACAAGCGTTGCTCCTTCTGGCAAATCTATTTTTGCAATGCTTTGGTTCAACCAGGCTAAATCCATCCCCGCCCAGACCAAAGCCTTGATTTTTCCAGTTTCATCAATGACAGGATAACCAAAAACAATAACAGGTTTGTCTCTGATGCGGCTGATCTGATAGACTCCCACTGAAAAATTTTGTGTTCGAATCGTATCTTGAAACCACACCTGTTCAGAGGAGTTAACGGGCCTTATCATGGGGTAACCACTGCAGAACATATCACCATTCGGTTTAGAGGCTCCGATACTACCGTAGTGGGGATATTCCTTCCGTATTTCAGCGAAGAGAGAAGAACAGCCAATGGAATCGGTTTGACGTATCTGAGATAGCTTCAAAAGGGCGATGAGTAGATGGCGCGTTCCTTCGATCAGTTGCCCCTGATGTTTGACAGCAAACTGGGTGAGATGGAGAGTATTAGTCTGAATTTCCCTGAACGCTAATCGTCGCTGTTCGTAAAAATTGTAAAGAATCAATAAGAATATTGGAAAGAGGGTTAAAAGAATGATGAGGATTAACCGGCTGCGAAGGCTTGAAAAGTAAAATCGTTTTATAGATTTATCCCCCAATAAATTTTAAGGACACCTCCCTATTTTCTCTTAGGATTCAGGGTCAAGCCGAATAATAAAAAACCCTCACAGTCTAAAATTCCCCTGCCTACTCCAGGCAGCTTAGATCCATGAGGGCTTGTTTTGATGTAATGGCCAAGGATGACCATTGTTTCTCCCTAAGGTTAAAAGGTTATATGGCTCCCTCCTCCAACACGATCTCTTTTATGCCACCCTGCTTTTGTATTGCTCCAGGAATGTTAGAATATAACTACAGTACTCGTGATAATCTCTCAGGCAATCAGAGATCGAAGAATAAACGCTGCTATAATCTACAGTATTATATTCATGAATAAGAATATTTCTCGTTCTCACACTCTTAGCTATGCGTTTTGAGAAATCTGACGGATAGATGCCAAGGTCAGCAAGCCTTAAGAATGTTTCCGTATAATCAAGCGGTGGGCTTGTGTCTTTTGTCGCCAGTTCTGCAATCAAATGCTGATTAATATCAATAGCGCGGTTGATGATTCTCTCCAGATATCGCTCCAAGGCTGCCTGCTTTACAAAGTCGCTGGTAACCTCTTTAAGGGAATACTTTGCCAGATCTGCCAGTTTAGTCAGCTCATCCTGAATAAGGGTTATTTTTCTTAATACAAAAATTTCCCTGATCATTTCTGGTGGGCTAAAAGTTCTCCTAATAGATTCTGACGCTTCTTAATCAGATATTTTTCAAGATGGAAGAGAGGCTGCGAATCGATGTAGTCTTTAAATGCACCCGCCCTGTAATCGGCATATTCATCCTCATCCCCGTAAAGCAATTTCCCCGAAGAAACGACTTCGTATTTTAAAAAAGGATTAGCCTTATTAAGATTGGTAAGGTCTATTCTGTAATCAGGGATACCCAGTATATTCGAAAGAAAATCTAATATTTCGCTATAATTTTTAAGGACGGAGAGATTTTTTTCTCTTGTGGTCAAAACTGCCACATCGAAATCGCTATTTTCATGTCTATCCCCCACAGCTTGAGATCCGAAAAGAATAATAAACTTTATCCCTTTTTCAAAAGCGTATTTCCCGATTCTCTCCCTATCTACTTTCATACTTTCAATATATCACACAAACCTTAAAGCAACAATAAATGTTTGAGTAAATATAGGGACATTTCCTATTTCCACTGGGTTCGGGTTTAGGCCAGGCAATAAAAAAGCCCTCATAGTCCAATACTTCCCTGCCTACCGCAGGTACGTTGGACCTATAAGGGCCCGACTTTGTTGGATGATCAGGGCTTGTCATTTCCTTTCCTCACCATTAAAGGATTATGAGTCCAATTACCAACTCTTGTAGAACATTATATACAAATTTGGATAAGTGTCAAACTGATTTCGAAACAAAAGTGGCGGGAAGAAAGGTTTTGATAGGTTCCCAGAGTTATTTCAAATTTAGGATTTTTCTGGATTCCTGCGGGGTGGCGATATCTCTTCCGAACTCTTTTACAATCCTAACTACTCTTTCGACCAACTGGGCATTGGTCTTAGCCAGGACACCCTTCGAGTAGTAGATATTGTCTTCCAGCCCTACTCGTACATGCCCACCCATTACCATTCCCATCACGGTCATGGAGAGCTGTCCCGGACCAATCCCAATCACAGACCAAGTAGAGCCTTCGGGGATAATTTCCGAAAGATAAAGCAGTGACTTTGCCGTGGCAGGCATGCCGCCGACGATGCCCAAAACGAATTGGAAGTGAAGCGGAGGTTTAAGGAGGCCCTTCTCCAAATACCGGATACAGGTTTGAGCCATTCCGACCTCAAAGACCTCGAGCTCAGGCTTGATTCCCTTTGCCAGTGTCTCTTTGGCCAATAGCTCCAAAAACTCAGGGGGATTGAGAAAAACATTCTCCCTCATATTAATCGTCCCTGCATCAAAGGAGACCAATTCTGGATTTAGGCATAAAGGGACAAGCCTTTCTTGAAACTCGAGATTCCTACCCGGAATGCCGCTCGTTGTCAGGCAGAGGATAGCATCGGTTTCACTCCGAATACGGTCCACCACTTCTTTGAAGAGAGAAAGTTCTTGAGTCCCCAGGCCTGTCTTGGGATCTCTCACATGGATATGAAGGACGGAAGCCCCTCCCCTCCACGCCTCAATCCCAGACTGCGCAATCTCTTGTGGAGTAATTGGGATATAAGGCGTTTGTTGTCGTGTAATTCGAGAACCTGTAATCCCAACGGTGATAATCAACTTGTTCATTTAATCACCCTTGGGAATATTGGAATAGTGGAATAATGGGCAAAACTTTTTTCAAATTCTTAATCCGGTAAGAAGGGGTACAATCCTAAGTTAGTCTTTCGCATTATTCAATATTCCAACATTCCATTATTCCAAATGGAGAGCCTACATCCCTAGATAGGCTTTTCGTATATGCTCATTTCCTAAAAGCTCTTGCGAAGTTCCTTGAAGCGTAATTCTCCCGGTCTCCAGCACATAGCCACGATCACTATGGCGTAGCGCGAGCATTGCATTCTGCTCAATGAGAAGGAGAGTCATTCCTTCTTGATGAAGTTTTTTGATAGCTCCGTAAATCTCTTTAGTAATTTTTGGCGAAAGTCCCAAAGAGAGTTCATCGATGAGAAGCAAAGTTGGCTTTGACATCAACGCTCTCCCAATAGCAAGCATCTGTTGCTCCCCACCGCTGAGTGTTCCTGCGATCTGTTTTTTTCTTTCTCTCAATATGGGAAAAAGAGAATAGACCCTTTCAACGGTCTCTTTGAGAGAAATACGGGCTTTCTCCGGATAAGCCCCCATTTCTAAATTTTCATAAACCTCCATGTCTTTAAAGATTCTTCTTCCCTCCGGTACGCAGGAGATCCCTATTCTTGTGATATGAAAAGAAGGTTTAAATGTAATCTCGGTGTCTAAAAAGGTGATTCTCCCCTTTTTAGGATGGTGAACCCCGAGAATGGATTCAACCAGGGTTGTTTTCCCAGAACCATTTGCTCCCAGGACGGTAACGATCTCTCCCCTTTCAACCTTCATAGTGAGGCCCCAAAGGATCTGGGCATCCCCACGAAAGACATTGATTTCTTTTACCTCAAGCATCAGACTCCCTATCTAACACCCTCCCCTTTATCCCCTCCCATCAAGGGAGGGGAAATTTTGGGAGGACTTTAAGCATCAGATTCACCTAAGTAAGCCTCAATCACCTTAAGATCGGAAACGATTTCCTCTGCCTTCCCTTCTTTGATTTTCTCTCCTTGATCCAAGACGATGATCCGATCCGAGGCCTTCATAATCGCACCCATCACATGCTCTATCCAGAAGACCGTCATCTTCAATTGAGTTCGGATGACCTCGATCAATTCCAGAGCTTGAAGGATCTCTGAGGGGTTGAGGCCAGCTAATACTTCATCTAAAAGGAGAACTTTGGGCTTGGTGGCCAGGGCTCTCGCCATTTCCAGCCGTTTCTTTTCAATGAGGGTCAGGTCCTTGGCTAAAGTCTGCTCGCGGTTTCCAAGCCCAACAAATTTTAACAAGGTCCTGACCTCATCCTTCCTTTCTTCCTTCCCCCCATTTTTATCATTTCGTCCGATAATTCCTACCAGGGTATTTTCAAAACAACTCATCTTTAAAAATGGCCGGACAATCTGAAAAGTTCTCGCAATACCTAACCGACAGATTTCAAAAGGTTTAAGAATTGTGATATTCTTGCTGTTGAAATAAAGTTTTCCTGAATCCGGATGAAAAACCCCACTGACAAGATTGAAGAGGGTTGTTTTGCCTGCTCCGTTTGGACCGATGAGGCCGATGATTTCACCTTCATCGAGATGAAAATCGACTCCCTTAAGCGCCGTCAGACCTCCAAAAGACTTAGTGAGTCCCTTTCCTTCGATTAATGCACCCACTCTTTCCTCCACTTTTTACCCACGATGCCCATCAATCCTTCAGGAGCAAACCGAGCCATAGCTAAAGCTACCAACCCGAAGAGGAGGACATGGTACTCTCCATAAATTCGGATGTATTCGGAGAGGGTCTCCAAAACAAAGGACCCAACGATAGGGCCGATAAAGCTGCCCATCCCTCCGATCACCGCCATGGCCAGAACAAGAAACATCTGTCCCAAAGAAGGGATGTCTGGCGTAATAAGCATGAGGTAATGGCCATAGAGTCCTCCTGCCAAGCCGGCCATGGCACTCGAAATGGTAAAGGCAAGAATTCGGACACGGATTGTATTGATTCCAGAAGAGGAAGCAGCCAATTCGTCATTTAATACCGCCCTGAAGGTCAGCCCCATCTCTGAATGGACAATCCAATAAATAACGATGAGAAGAAAAATGGTAACAACTAAAAAAAGATAATAATAATTTGCCTTCGAATATTCGCTGAAAAAACCTGGAACCTGGAGACCCATGGTCCCACGTGTCCATTTATCTTCATTGGTAATAATGATTCTCAAAATCTCGGAAAAACCAAGGGTGGTCAATGAAAGGTAGATGCCTCCCATCCGAATGCAGAGATATCCCAGTCCCAGTCCCAGTAGGGCGGCTACCCCAGTCCCAATCAGGATACCCAACCAGGGAGGAACGCCAAGATTGACGGCTACCATCCCTGATGCATAGGCTCCTATCCCCGAAAAAGCAGCATGGGCAAAGGACACCTGGCCTGTGAACCCAGCGATGAGGTTCCAAGAGGAAGCCATCATCACGTAAAAAAGGCTGATGATCATCACATGAAGCCAATACTGCGATAGAAAAAAAGGAGGCAAGATGGCCAGGATGATAAACAGGGCTGGTATCCCGACTTTCTTGGCGGTTCCTGCCTGTTGTTTATTGCCCATTGCCCTCCTACCTTCCGGTTCCTGCTTTCACCTTACTGATTACTGATCATTGTGTTCTCTAATTTTATCTTCTGCCTTCTGCCTTTTGCCATCTGCATTCTTGTTTCTACTCACTGATCACTGATCACTGTTTACTGTGCCTTCTGTCCAAAAAGTCCCCAGGGTCTGAAGACAAGAACCAGAATCAGAATGACGAACCCAAAAATATTACGGTACATCGTTGAGAGATAAGCCGCCCCCAGGTTCTCAATGATCCCTAAGGCCAGACCTCCGATGACGCACCCTTTAAGCGACCCCATTCCGCCCAGTACAACCACGACAAAGGCATTAAGGCTGATGGCTGAACTCCCTGTCGGTGTCACCGGAAAGATAGGGGCAACGATCACCCCCGCTGCGCCGGCAAGAGCCGCTCCCAACCCGAATGAGAGCATGTTGACCCTTAAGTGATCCACTCCCACCAGGGAGGACATTTCTCTATCTTGTGAGACGGCCCGAATGCTCTTTCCAAACCAAGTCCTCTTGATCAAATAAAAAATGAAGAGAAGAATTCCAATAGAGATAAAGAAAGAGAGGAGTCTTTGATTTCCATAATGATAGAGGCCGAAAATGTTTGTGGCCCCGCTGACCAGGTTGGGGGGTTTGTTGGGATAGGGCCCAAAGATCAAGAGCGCTGCATTTTGTAGAACAATTGAAAGCACAAAGGTGATGATCAGAGAATACATTTCATCCCCATAGGTGGGTCGAATCAGGGTCCGCTCCATACCGATCCCGATCAGGAAAATGAAGAAGATGGATAGGGGCATAGCGAGAAGCGGGGGCACTCCGAGACTGGCGCTTAAATGGTAGCTAAAGTACCCCGCAAAAATATAGAGCTCTCCATGGGCAAAGTTCACGACTCGCATGATGCCCACGATCAGAGAGACGCCAATCGCAGAGATGGCATTGATCACCCCGATGACGATTCCATTGGTGAGATACATCAGGAATTCGTTCATCATCTATCCTTCATCAAAAAAATTGCGGGGGGGACAAGGGGGTGGGATTTAGACTAAACCCCACCCCCTGAACCCTATCCCTTCATTTATTTTACTTTCTTTAATGCTCCGGTCGCTGCCTCTTTTGGATAGACCACGACCTGCTTCTGACCCTGCCATTGGACCACCAGCATGGGAGGCATCCACTGATGATATTCATAGGTCCCCTGTTTCAATCCAAATTTGACTATTCCAGTAGTTACTTCAAGGTTGGTTTTTTCAAGGGCCGCCACAATGGGTTCATTGTCAGTCGATTTTGCTCGATTGATGGCATCGGCCGCAATCAAAACCACATTGTAGATCGAACGGGTTTTATAATCAGTAGGATCCTTCCCGTATTTCTTTTTGTAATCATCCCAGAATTTTCGACTGGTGGGCGTCAGATGAACCTTCTCGTGCATGCTCGACATGAAGAGCTCCAACTCACCTGCCTTCCCGACATTCTTCCAGAAGGTATCCCAGAGGCTCGGCGGACCTGCCCCATCGAGAATCAGGCATTTTGGACTGAGGCCAACTTCATGAGCCTGGGCAACAAAGAAGTGGAGCCCTGTTCCATAGATGTAGGCAAGGATGATGTCGGGGTTTTCCCCTTTAATCTTGGTCAATTCGGTATAAAAATCTTTACTCTCTCGTTCCACCTTCAGGGTGATGAAGGGGATTCCGAAATTTTTAAGATCTGTTTCTGTCTTTTCAGCAATTCCAACTCCCCAGTCAGAATTTTCTCTGACAATAGCCACCTTTTTGAACCTATTATCCTTTACAAATGGAGCAATATAAAAATCGACCACACCGCTATTCACAGGGCCTGCTCGAAAGACCCATTTGTAGTTTTTCTTGGTAATGTCATCATGCCAGGCCTCACAGATGATGAGGGGGATTTTGTAACGATTCGCCACCTCAATCTCCGCCAAGGCTGATGAGGAATGGCTTTCCCCAACAACAATCGGCACCTTATCGCGGGTTGCCAGTTTTTCTAATGCCGATGCAGCCTTCTCCGGAACACCGCCTGTATCCTCAAAGACGACCTCGACTTGCTTGCCCAAGACGCCGCCCTTTGCATTGAGGTGGTCCAAAGCAATAGCAATGCCCTCTTCAAAGGCCTTACCGGTTGCTGCCGCAGGCCCTGTTCTGGGTCCAACAACGCCGATCTTGATTGTATCCGCAGCCCAAGCCCACGATCCCATCGCCAACACGGTCATCACTGTCACCAATACCATTAAACGTTTCATCTCCATACCTCCTTGAAAAATTTTACTTTGAACCTTGAATTTTAAATTTACAAATTTCGATTTCCCCATCACCTCCTTTTTCGCTTGGGATTAAATTTTACCCAACTTTTCCAAATCCTCTGCCACCTTCTCCAAACCCAATTCCCTTAGTTTCGCCTCTGTGGGAATGCCATTTTGATTCCATCCCCGGAGTTGATAGTATCGGATGAGCATCTCATCTAAATGACAGACCATTCCCTTTGCAGGTCCATCCGGTAAGGGTTCCTGAAGAATACGAGGAGGCAATTGGTCATCCTTTCGAGAAAAACCAGCTCTTACCAGAAATAACCGTTCGAGATTGATGATACGCTCGCCCGCACGGGTCAATGTCGCCATATCGTATCCGGCGCCCGTGGCTGAATTTACAAGTTCTAATATTCCAATGGGGCGAATGTCTCGAGTGGGCGAGACCAGATTTCTAATGGTAAAGAAAACGCACAGTCCTGCAGAATCGATAATTGCAAAAACATCCTGGAAATCCTTTACAATAGCGGGCTTATCTTTCCAGGTGAGAGGATCGATGAGGATGGGGACGCCTAATAGTTCAATATAGGCAAGGTCCCCTCTCATATGGGAGGCTCCGATGTTGGAGGTGGCATAGGCAAGTCCCATCCCCTGTTCTCCCCTGGGGTCATAACCTGCAAATTCCTGCCCTTTAGAAACCATGGCCAACTCTGGATGTCCATATTTCTGTGCCATTCGAAGACTCCCCTCGGCCAGAATGTCTCCAAATCCTTTTCGGAGTGCTGTCAGCTTAGTGAGCTCCACAATGGCCTCTTTATCTCCAAACCGAAGCGGTCTTCCTATATCCGCATCCGGTAGATAGCCCCGTTCGCTCAACTCCATGGCACACGCCATCGTAGTCCCCATGGAGATGGTATCCATGCCCATCTCATTGCAGATGTAGTTGGCTTTTGTTACCGCCGATAGGCTATCTACCCCACAGTTGCTTCCAAACGCATAAATCGTTTCGTATTCGGGCCCTTCTCCTTCCCCTTCAAAGGGAGGTTCGGTCACACGGGTCACCCGACCGCAGGCAATCGGGCAATTGAAACAGGCCTTGGAACTTACGAGATACTTCCGAGTGAGAGTCTCACCGTGGATCGCCTCCCATCCCTCAAAGGTCCCCTGTTGAAAGTTACGCGTGGGAAAAACCCCATGATTCTGAGTCGCCATGACTGTGACCGCTGTCCCGTGGAGCCGAAGGGCTGACGGTTGTCCCTTCTGCCCTTCCTGAAACTTTTCATAGTACCCGCGACAGATTTCCTTGAATCCGGCTTCATCCCAGATTGGCACTTCCCCTTTTCCACGCACCACCACGGCCTTTAGTCTTTTGGAGCCCATAACCGCTCCCACACCGGATCGGCCAGCTGCCCGATCTCGATCATTCATGATGGATGCGAAACGCACCATCCGCTCCCCAGCTGGCCCAATACATGCCACTCGAGCTTTTAAATCGGCCTCAGACAACAGGGCATCATGAGTCTCATGGGTGCTTTTCCCCCAGAGATGGGATGCTGGACGAAGCTCGGCATGGTCTCCATAGATCCAAAGGTATACGGGTTCCTGAGCTTTGCCGTGGAAGATGATCATGTCCAAACCGGTTTTCTTCAACTCGGCAGGGAAAAACCCACTCGAATTGGAACACGTGACTGCACCCGTCAAGGGGGATTTAGTCATGACCATATATCGTGCCCCTGTGGGTGCACGTGTCCCGGTCAAAGGCCCTGCGGCCATGATCAAGAGGTTTTCATCTCCCAATGGATCGGAAAGTGGGTCCATCTCACGAATCAAGTAATATATCCCAACGCCTCTTCCACCGACAAAATCTTTGAGCACCTGGGGATCTAATTTCTCTTCGCGTATCTCCTTTCGGCTTAGATCAACCCGAAGAACTTTCCCTCTCCATCCATACATCACGAACCTCCTGTTTCAATGTTTCGTATCATTAACTCATTTGAGAAAAAGTCTTTTTTAGAATCTCCATGATCTCATCAATCTGACCCTCTTCAATGATCAGAGGAGGACCCACCATCACCATATCGCCATTCACCCCATCGACAAAACCGGTACCAGGATAGAGGACGAGGCCATTCTCAAAAGCCAGGTCGACCACCTTCTCTGTAAATCTGCCTGTTCTCGGGAAAGGCTCTTTGGTCTTTTGATCTTTAACAAATTCGATTGCGGTCATCAATCCTTTTCCCCGCACATCCCCTACAAAGGGAAAGGCCTTCAATTCCTTTAATCTCTTGAGCAGATATTCTCCTCGTCTGACACACTGCTCGACAAGCTTTTTCTCATGGATGAGCTGGAGTACAGCCAGGCCGACAGCGCAGGCCACGGGATGATGCGAAAAGGTATGGCCATGGACAAAACCGCCAGTTCGTTCTTTCAGAAGATCGACTATGTCCGCCTTGGTGATCATAGCCGAAAGTGGAAAATAACCTCCGCTCATCCCTTTCCCCAAGACCATGATGTCTGGCTGAACTTCCCAATGTTCCACTGCAAACCATTTCCCGGACCTTCCCATTCCCGCCATCACCTCATCATCGATCAAAAGGATTCCGTATCGCTCACAGGTCTTTTTGATCAATGAAAGATATCCATCAGGTGGAACAACCGCTCCAATGGTTGCTCCGATAATAGGTTCTAAGATCACAGCGGAAATCGTTTCTGGCCCCTCCAGTTGGATCACATTTTCCAAGGCCCTCCCACATTCCAACTCACACTCAGGATAGGTGAGACCGAAAGGACACCGATAACAATAGGGGGGTGGAAAATGGGGGAAATCCATCAATAGAGGAAGGTAAGGCCTTCTCGCCCCCACCCGTCCTGTCAGAGAAAGCGCTCCAAGGGTGTTTCCATGGTAACTGTGCCATCGGGCAACCACTCGCCATCGCTGCGATTGGCCGGATTCCAAACAGTATTGCCTGGCCAATTTGATGGCTGCCTCAACCGCTTCTGAGCCTCCTGAGAGGAAATAGATCTTCTCCAATCCCTCTGGCAGAATCTTTCCTAAAGCTTCTGCATATTCCTCAATGGACTGGGTGGTGAATTGGGTTCCATGGACATATCCCACCTTGCCCATCTGGTCTGCCATGCTTTGGAGAATCTCTTTCTGCCCGTGGCCAATGTTTACGACCAACGCACCACCAGACCCATCAATATAACGTTTCCCCTTCTCATCATAAAGATAGATTCCTTCTCCGTGAGTGATTAAAGGATAGATCCGCCCTAACTTTCGATAAAAGATATGTCCTTTTGGATATCCATATTCCATCTTTTTATCCTTCTAACTTCAATGATCAATTTGCAATGATCAATGATCAATGTCCATTGATCTTTTGTTATGGATAGAGTCCTCTGAGTCTCGAGGCTTCAGCCACCCTTCCAATCCCCAGTACAAGGGCTGCTGCTCTCATGGGGATTTTTTTAGAAAGCGAGATATCCAGAACTTCTTTGAAACCTCGCTGCATGATCCGGGTCAATCGGTCCAACACCTCCTCTTCACTCCAGATGAGCTCCTGAAGGTTTTGAACCCATTCAAAATAGGAGACCGTCACTCCTCCTCCATTGGCTAAGATGTCAGGAACAATGAAAACTCCCTTGTCATTCAAAATCTCATCCGCCTCCGGGGTGGTCGGTCCATTCGCTCCTTCGGCGATAATTTTCGCTTTGATTCGAGGAGCATTCTTCTCTATGATCTGACTTTCTATCGCAGCGGGCACCAGGACATCGCATTTCAACTCTAATAATTCTTGATTGGTGATCTCGGTTTCATTTTTTGTCTCGCAAACAAAACATTTATATTTTGCTTTGTATTCCAAGGCTCTCTTCACATCCAGTCCATTCTCATTATAGAGCCCTTTTTGTGAATCGCTGATGGCAATGACCTTTGCCCCCAGGCGATCAAAGTGCATCGCAGCAATGCCTCCGACATTGCCACATCCCTGGATCGCCACCTTGGCTCCTTCAATCGGTATTTTTAAATATTTCAATGCCTCAAGAGAAGTAATCACCACTCCCCTGCCCGTGGCTTCAAATCTTCCCAGAGATCCTCCTAACTCAATGGGCTTGCCTGTCACCACACCCGGGACTGAGTAGCCTTTTAAAATACTGAACGTATCCATGATCCAGGCCATCACCTGGGGGTTAGTATTGACATCTGGAGCAGGAATATCCTGTTCAGGGCCCAACATCATGGAGATTTCCCAGGTAAATCTCCTTGTCAAATGCTCTATTTCGTGAAGTGACATCTCCTTGGGATTACATTGAACCCCACCCTTCGCCCCTCCAAAAGGAATTTTGACCACAGCAGACTTCCAGGTCATCCACATGGCTAAAGCCCTTACTTCATCGAGATCGACATCGGGGTGGTACCTTATTCCGCCTTTGGCAGGGCCCCTCGCCACATTATGCTGGACCCGATACCCTGTGAAGATCTTGAGCTTCCCATCATCCATCTGAACAGGAAAATGGACGATCAACTCCCTCTTCGTATTTTTTAATTTCTCTATTGATCCGGAATCCAGATTTAAATATTTGGCCACAATATCAACTTGTTTCTTCGCCATCTCAAAAGGATTAATCTTCTCATTCTGAGCCATTATCGTGACCCCCTTTTATTCCAAATTTTAGAAACCCTACAAACTGTTTCTATTATTTTTTCTACCTTTTCTCCTTCTCTTTTTCAAGGGAAATTTTATGACCTCTCATCCAATCGATGAACAACATTCCTTCAATTTTAATAGGTAGCGTCTTTTTCATAGGAAATTCTTGTCGAAAAGATCGCCAAAATTGTCGAATCCTAAAATATAAGGTTTTTTGTTCCTGTCTATCGCAGGCAGGCATGGTGAGCGTTCTTAACCTATTGAATTCCCATTGCTCCCTGGTAAGGGTTTTCTGCACGTTATTTATTAAAACCGATAAGAAACATTATTCGTCTTAATAACTATCGACAAGTCTTTCCTGTTTGAAGTTGAATCTTCAGAAATCAATTTCTATGAAAGCTAAATTTATCCAATTTCTAAAACTAATTGAACCCTTTGAAAATTTTGAATAAATCATCATGTCGAGGAAATGAATGACATCGAAAAAAACGAATTGGCATAGGTCTTGCTCCTAAATTAAAACATTGGCAGATGAAAGGAGGTGAAAAAGATGAGAAAAACGATCGTCGTATTAGGATTGGTGGCAGTCGTGGTTTTAGGTATGACCTATGCTTATGCTCAAGGACCGGGTTTTGGTCCTGGACATAGAGGGATGCACGAATCTTGGGGGCCTGTAAAAGACTATCCCTTGACTCCCGAGCAGAAGACCAAATTCCAGGAATTGCGCCGAAAGTTCAGAGAGGAAAATGCAAAACTGATCGGTGCAATGGTGACCAAGAAGCTGGAGCTTCAGTCTTTATGGACTGATCCAAAGGCTGAATCCAAAGCGATTCTCGATAAGGAGAAAGAATTGAGAGACCTTCAAAATCAGATGAGGGATAAAGCTGTCCAAATGAGGTTGGAAGCTCGAAAATTCCTCACGCCTGAACAGATTACTAATTTTGGGCCAGGTTGTGGAATGGGTCCTGGTTTTGATCGCGGCCACAAGATGGGCTATGGCCCTGGAGCGGGTCGCGGTTATGGAATGATGGAGTAATCCCAACCCTCCTCTACCCCAATAAAAGGGGAAGGTATTAGCCTTCCCCTTTTATTTTTGACCCATTCGACGGAGCATCTCTCCTAAAGCCCAAGCTCAGGGTCAAACCTGAGCCCTCAGCCGGAGCTCCGGCCCAAGGCAAGGCCCAGCATTTATGCTGAGGAGTCGAAGGTTTGACTTTTTAAAACCATTTCGATATGTTTTAAAATGAATAGATTAGGATATGGAATCCCGATGTTTTGGGATTGGATCACTGGTGGGGAACCATGAAGATTAAAATAAAAACACTCATTTTCTGTTTTCTTTTTATCCTTACCGCATCTTTCTCCTTTTCACAACCTTCAGGGAAGGGAATGAGAAAGTGGAGAGGAGAAGGTCCATGTAGGAGAGTATCAGAATTCAATCTCTCCCAGGAACAGATGAAAAACCTTGATCTTTTACAGCAGTCCTACTTCCGGGAAGCTCAACTTCTTCGACTTGAGCTCTTTACAAAGAACCTCGAACTCCGTGAATTACTCATCAATCCGACCGTGAGGGCTGAAACCATTCGTGGAAAAACTTTAGAGATTATTGAAATCCAGTCCAAACAGGAGGAGAAGGCCATCGAATATCTGATCAAGGTCAGAAACCTTTTAAACCCTGAACAACTAAAAGCCTGGTGTCCGGAGCAAGAGTTTCCTCGTTTCCGACAAATGATGCCTGGAATGGGCCCAATGGGACCTATGTCTCCTAAATAGGTTTTTCTTTCAACGGGCTGATCCGGGGAGAAAAAAGGACAGGGTGTATTTTGTTCAAGCATGAGATGAAGATAAGGAGAAGCTTTTCCCCCATCTACCTGGGGATCCTTTCTGGAATTATTCTCATCATTCTCATCATCAATGGACTTTTGGAAATCAATCGAACCAAAAATGGATTCTATCTTTTATTGGAAAGAGAGGCGATCGTTCTCATTCAACACTTCGAGAAGAATATCCAAGAAACCCTCACCTCCCTCCAATGGATGGAAAGTGGACCCGGGAAACATTCTTTCAGCCCTCCTGTTTCAGGACTCTTTTTCGGCCTGGAGGATTCCATTGCCGAATACCTTCTGGAGGCTATCCACAGGGCGGATCAAACCGACAGAGAAAAACCTCTGAATTTTTCTGACCTCCAATCCCTCGCTGGCCAATACCAAATCACTTCGATCGAAATCTATGATTCCAAGGGGAACCCGCTCAGGGGATGGCCCTCTCCATTTTCTTCTACCGAAAAAAAACTTCTTCTTCGGGAATTGATCGAGAAGAAACATCCAGTCGCCATTGACCTTTTTGGCAAATCCCTGTCGGAAGACCACTTGTTCTCGATTGCCATCTGGAGGAGGGTGAATCCAGGAATCATCGCTCTCTACCTCAATGGAGAACAGATGAAAAGACTCTTCCGAAAATTCGCCATTCAAAGGGCGATTTCTGATATCGGTCTCAGAGAGGGCATCCTCTATATCTCTGTTCAAGATACTTCTCTCAACACCCTCGCTCATACGGATCCAACCTTCATTGGAAGAAAGGAGGAGGACTCCTTCTTAAGAAATTCCCTCCTAAGCAACCGGGTTCTTTACCGGCGCTATCAGTCTATCAAAGGAGAGGAAATCTTTGAGGTGGTAAAATCTTTCTCCCTGAAGGACAAAACCTTGGGTCTGATCCGAATTGGATACTCCCCAAAGGAAATCCAACCTGTTCTCAGCCAGATCAAGAAGTACGTTGCCCTATCGGTCTTCATTTTCCTCATCTTGGGGATTTCTGCGATCACTCTGATATGGGTCAACCAGAACCGGCATCTTAGAAAAATGAAAGAATTGGAGGATCGCATTCAATTGGCAGAGAGACTTTCGTCCCTTGGCCATTTAGCCGCTGGCGTCGCCCATGAGATTCGAAACCCTCTCAATGCCATGGGCATGGGGCTCCAGAGGCTCAAGAGAGAATTTCTTCCTACAGATGAATCCAAAAAAGAAGAGTATATTTCTTTCATGGAGTTGATCCTTAAAGAGATCAGAAGGGTCAATGAAATCATCGAACAGTTTCTGACCCTCTCCAGGCCTTTTCAACTCAATCTAAGAAAATCTCCCCTCCAAGATCTTCTGAAAAATTTAGTTACCTTTTTTCAGGAAGAGGCTTCTTCTCTGGGGATCACCCTTCAGACAGAAATTCCTTTAGACCTGCCTCTCCTCAAAATTGATCCTGAGAGGTTGACACAAGCCTTTATCAATATTATGAAGAATGGAATGCAGGCCATGGGACAAGGAGGGACCCTTCGGATTGAAACCAAATCCTTAAAGGAAAGCGTGGAGGTAATCATTTCAGATTCAGGTCCCGGAATTCCACCGGAACAGATGGAGAAAATCTTCAATTATTACTATACGACAAAAGAGAAAGGAGTAGGGTTGGGGCTTCCGATTGCCCATCGAATTATTGAAGCCCATGGTGGCCAATTGAAAATAGAAAGTCAAGTGGGGTCTGGAACCAGGGTAATGGTCACACTGCCGATTTAATTTCAGTAGGGAACGGTTTGAAACCGTTCCGTACAGGAGTCCCGAGTTAATCTATAAAACAAAATGGAGAAATCCAGAATACTCATTGCTGAGGACGAAAAAAACCAAAGGGACCTTTTAGAAGGGTTTTTAAAAAAGGAAGGTTTCTCTGTCGAAGCCGTAGCCAATGGCAGGGAAGCTCTTCAGAAACTTGAAGGGGATTTTTTCGATATTGCCTTGGTCGACTATAAAATGCCCGAACTCGATGGTCTCCAAACGCTCCAAGAGATTCGAATGTTCTATCCAGACCTTCCTGTGGTCATGATGACGGCCTATGGAACAGTGGAGACAGCCGTGGCCTCGATGAAAGAAGGGGCTCTGGACTATCTCACCAAACCCATCGATTTGGATGAACTCCTCCTCATGCTCCAAAAAGTGATCGAGAGATCCACCCTCATAAAAGAGAATAAGGAGCTGAAAGCCCAACTTCAGGAGCGCTATGCGTTTACCCATATTGTCTACGGAAGCCCAAAGATGGAGGAGGTCATGGGGCTGGTGGCTCGGGTAGCGCCCAGTCAAGCCACTATCCTCATCCGGGGGGAGAGCGGAACAGGAAAAGAGCTGATTGCCAATGCCATTCATTATGCAAGTCCTCGCTCTGAAAAGCCCTGGGTGAAGGTGAGTTGTGCTGCGATCCCCGAAACCCTCCTTGAAAGTGAACTCTTCGGTCATGAGAAAGGAGCTTTCACGGGGGCTATCCAGAGAAGGATCGGCCGATTCGAAGAGGCAGACGGCGGTTCCATCTTTCTCGATGAGATTGGAGACCTCTCACCGAGCACCCAAGTGAAACTTCTGAGAATCTTACAGGAGAAAGAATTCCAACGGCTGGGATCAAATCTCAGCCTCAAGACCGATGTGAGGGTGATCACTGCTACCCATCGAAATCTTGAGGAGGCGATTAAGAAAGGACTCTTTAGAGAGGATCTATACTATCGACTTAATGTGATTTCGATCACCCTCCCCCCCCTGATAGAAAGGAGAGACGATATTCCTCTTCTGATCGACTATTTTTTAAAAAAATATTCAAAAGAGAATCAGAAATCAATCTCTGATATTTCTAAAGAGGCAAGAGTTCTTCTCCTCCGTTACCCTTATCCTGGAAATGTCAGAGAACTGGAGAACCTCATTGAACGGGCAGTAGTCCTTTGCCGCGCAGAGATCATCACGACCCAAGACCTTCCTTTCCACCTCAAAGAGGAAAAATCTGAGAAGCTATGGGGATCTCCCAAAAAAGAAAAGAGCCTCCCCGAATCTTTGGAGGAGATTGAAAGAGGCTCCATCCTCAAGGCCCTCCATCAGCATCAGGGGGTTCAGACAAAGGCCGCTGAGAGCCTTGGCATCAGTGAGAGGGTTCTCCGATATAAAATGAAGAAGTATCGAATCCGTTTTAATCCCCCCTCTCCCCCCTTTACTAAAGGGGGGGATGGTGGGATTGAGGAATAGGATGCCAGGGGGAATGGTTCAAGAAGAGTTGAGAGTTGAAAGTTATGAGTTATAAGTTTAGAGTAAGGAGCTAATACCCTAAGACTCAATGCCCCTATGACGCAATGACTTTATTAGAAGTTCAGACTTTTCAAACGGAGTGACGAGGAACAAAAATGACCTATTATCGCTACCGTTTTTCATTCGGATATGGTTTGACACCCGTCATCAAGAATTTGATGATCATCATGGGAGCTGTCTTTCTTCTTCAAATGTTGGTTAGCGGTAGGATCGAGTTATACTTCGGTTTGGTTCCCATTCTGGTTTGGAAGAAATATTTTCTATGGCAACTCTTTACTTACATTTTTCTCCACGGAGGATTCTCTCATATCCTTTTCAACCTCTTGGCCCTTTGGATGTTTGGCGGAGAATTAGAAAATTACTGGGGATCAAAAAAATTCCTTTTTTATTTCTTCTTCTGCGGAATCGGTGCAGGAATTTGTACTGTTGTTTTTAACCCATTTCAATTCATCCCTGTGATCGGAGCCTCGGGAGCCATCTATGGAATACTTCTCGCCTTCGGGTGGCTTTTCCCTAATCGTCCCATCTTAATCTATTTTCTCTTTCCTATCCCTGCCAAATACTTTGTCATCATCTTTGGTCTGATTGAATTTTTTTCTTCGATGGGAGGAACTGGAGGGGGCGTCGCTCACTTGACCCATTTGGGTGGCCTTATCTTCGGCATCTTCTATATGGCCTATCCAACAATCCGGCAAAAAATTCGTCGTGAATATTACAAACGGAAGTGGTCCCAAAAAAGGCCGGGAGACAAAAAATACTATCATTAATCAAAGGATCAAAGGTCCATGCGGATAGGAGTCAAGGATTCAAGGGGTCGAGTGAAAATCCCGGGAGGAAAATACTTGAACCCACGGACCCTCGAATCCTCGAACCCTTTTAAATTATGATTTACATCGGAACCAGCGGTTATAACTATCCCCATTGGTGGAATGGGGTCTTCTATCCTTCTGACCTTCCCCAGAAAAAGTGGCTTGAATTCTACGCCGAATGTTTTAATACAGTAGAGTTGAATGTCTCCTTTTATCGCCTCCCTAAAAAAGAGGTCTTTGAAGGCTGGTATAAACGGACACCGAAGCGCTTTCTCTTTGCTGTCAAAGGGAGCCGGTTCATCACCCACATCAAACGATTAAAGGATTGCAGAGAACCCCTTTCTCTTCTTTTTGACCATGCGTCACCATTGAAAGAGAAATTGGGAGTGGTGCTCTGGCAACTCCCCCCACGATTCAAATTCCAGAAAGAGAGACTGGAGGAATTCTGTGTCCTTCTCTCAACCCTCCCTCATTCTAAACTTCATCGTCATGCCTTTGAGTTCAGAGATGAATCCTGGTTCTGCAACGAGGCTTTTCGGATATTGGAAGAATTTCATTTTGCCTTTTGCATCGCCCACGGTTCAGGCCTTCCTTTTATAGAGAAAACAACCTCCAACTTTATCTATCTTCGCCTTCACGGTGGTGAAGTGCTCTATGGCTCTAATTATTCGGATAAAGAATTAAAACAATGGGGAGAAAAAATCTTAGATTGGAGAAAAAAAGACAAGATCGTATTCGTCTATTTCAACAACGATATTTATGGCTTCGCTATCCAAAACGCCCTGACCTTGAAAAAATTGGTATCCCAAAATCGAACCACCCCTTAAATTTTCTTTGCAAATAAATCCTTCTGCCCTGCTTTTTGCCTTTCTTTTACCTCTTCGGGCAATGGGCCGACACACTGTTCGGCATAGGGACACCACTGGGCACAACCAAAATCCAATTTGGGATTGACGATTTCATGCCCGCAACGGCACTTACGCCTCACCTCATCTTTGAAGAACTCCACCCTTCGCCCACATTTTGTACATTGTGTGTCAAAAATATCTCCCGGTTTCCAAAATCTCATATCCTGCCCCGGACACTTCATATTTTTCCCCTCCTAAAACCTATTATTCCACTCTACGAGACAAATTTCATTGACTTATGTCAAAAGGGATATGATTTTCCTCTATTTGGAATTCTAAGATTTACAATAAAAGATTCGAGGATCATATCAGATGATAAAAATCATTCCGAAATGAGGTGTTAATGTTTCAACTTGTTGATTTGACAAACCAAATTAAAAAATTGTAGTTTGTTTTGTGGCAATCAAAGGCCTCATCGAACATCGATCGGGATTTCGTGAGTTTTTTCTCTTGCAAAATACCGAATCATATGTTAACTGATTTTAATTCGCATATTTTCATCCAAAGGAGGAGAAATGGAAAAGAAATGGAGGGCTCGATGGCCGCGGTAACGATGAAGAAACTTCTGGAGGCTGGGGTTCATTTCGGCCATGAGACAAAACGCTGGGACCCCAAAATGAAACCATATATCTTTGGGGCAAGAAATGGAATTTATATCATTGATCTCCAGAAGACTGTCCAGCTCTTCAAGGAAGCCTATCAATTCGTTCGGGATATCGTTGCCAAGGGGGAATATATCCTCTTCATCGGGACAAAGAAGCAGGCACAGGAAACGATTAGTGAGCAGGCCACCCGCTGTGGAATGTTCTATGTGAATCATCGCTGGTTGGGAGGAATGATGACCAATTTCCAGACGATTAAGCGATCCATTGACCGATTGAATAAACTTGAGGCGATGAAGAATGAAGAGATTTACAATCTCCTTCCGAAAAAAGAGGTCTTGGAACTAGAGAAAGAGAGGACTCGGTTGGAGAAATCCCTGGGGGGCATCAAAAATATGGATCGACTTCCTGGGGCCATCTTTGTCGTGGATCCTAAAAAGGAAAGGATTGCCGTGAGGGAAGCTCGAAAAATTGGCATCCCCTCCATCGGCATTGTCGATACCAATTGTAATCCCGAAGAATTGGATTACATTATCCCGGGAAATGATGATGCGATCCGCGCGGTTAACCTTTTTACATCTAAAATGGCGGATGCGGTCGTTGAGGGAAAACAGATTTATGAAAAACAACTCCAGATGGAGGGAGCCAAAGAAGAAAAAGAGAGGGCGGAAAAAGTTGAGCCCTCAGAAGAGATACATGGTGAAGAAGTGGCTGAGGTAGTCGAGGAGGAATAGAATCGAATGGAAATTTCTGTTGAATTGGTAAAAGACTTAAGGCAGAGGACGGGGGCCGGGGTGATCGACTGCAAAACAGCCCTTCAAGAGGCCAAAGGAGATATGGAAACAGCGATCGATTACCTCCGGAGAAAAGGATTGGCCACCGCCGCAAAGAAGGCAGGCCGAATTGCGACCGAGGGTCTCGTCTCCTCCTACATTCATGCTGGTGGGAAGATGGGAGTCCTGGTCGAGATCAACTGTGAAACCGATTTTGTGGCCAAGGCAGAAGATTTTAAAACTTTTGTAAAAAATATCGCCATGCATATCGCCGCGGCCAATCCTCAATACATCAGGAGGGAAGAAATCCCGGAAGAGGTTTTGGAAAGGGAGGGGGCGATCTACCGAACTCAAGCCCTGGATGCAGGAAAATCTCAAAAGATTATCGATAAGATTATCGAAGGCAAAATGGAGAGGTTCTATTCTGAGGTTTGCCTTATAGAACAGACCTATATCAAGGACTCCGATCTCACGATTAAGGAATTGCTTGATGCCATGATCGCCAAGGTCGGGGAAAACATTTCGATCCGTCGGTTTGCAAGGTTTCAACTGGGTGAAGGGTTATCTTCCCGGTCATCACCACCCTGCGCCTCCTCAATGAAGTAGAAGAAGTTCCCGTCCACGAAATATCAGGATCGGGCAGGAAAGTGAACCCATTGACATAAACGCTTGCTCCTCCATGAAAAGACCCCAATATAAAAGAATCCTCCTGAAGTTAAGCGGTGAGGTGCTAACCGGCGAAGGAGAATACGGAATTGATCCCGCTGTCATCCAGCAGATTGCTCAAGAGATCAAAGAGGTGAAAAATCTGGGGGTGGAGGTAGCCATTGTCATCGGCGGTGGCAATATCTTTCGGGGGATGGCGGCAAGTTCAAAGGGAATGGACCGGGTCTCTGCAGACTATATGGGAATGCTGGCCACTGTCATGAACGGCATTGCTCTTCAGGGCGCTCTGGAAAAGATTGATGTTCAAACGCGAGTCCAAACAGCCATTGAAATGCGGGAGGTCGCTGAGCCCTACATTCGAAGGAGAGCGATTCGCCACCTGGAAAAAGGCCGGGTGGTAATCTTCGCAGGGGGGACAGGAAACCCTTATTTCACCACCGATACCGCAGCTTCACTTCGAGCCATGGAAATTGGGGCAGAGGTTATTCTCAAGGCCACGAAAGTTGATGGCGTCTATGATGTAGATCCACTGCTTCATAAGCATGCCCGCAAATATGATGAACTCGCCTATCTCGATGTTCTCAAGAAACAATTAAAAGTCATGGATGCCACAGCTATTTCTCTCTGCATGGACCACCAGATTCCTATCATTGTCTTCAATTTGAAGAAAAAGGGAAATGTTAAAAGGGTCGTTTTGGGAGAAAGGATAGGAACGAAAGTGAGGGGATGAACAATGGATGAGAAGACTTATACAGAAACCGTTGCCAAGATGGAAAAAACCCTCTCCTCCCTCAAGACGGATTTGAATAAAATCAGGACGGGCAGAGCTTCCCTCGCCCTCTTCGATGATATCCGAGTGGATTACTATGGGACGCCAACCCCACTTAACCAGATGGCCACCTTGTCCGTCCCTGAACCCAGGCTCATCACCATTCAATCCTGGGATACCTCCGTCATCGGTGAAATTGAAAAGGCCATCCTTAAATCAGAACTCGGGGTAACCCCCGCGAGTGATGGGAAGATCATCCGCATCAACATCCCACGACTGACAGAGGAACGTCGGAAGGAACTGGTCAAGGTGGTCAGGAAGATGGCCGAAGGGGCAAAAGTGGCGATTCGAAATATTCGACGGGAGGCTAACGAGCAGTTGAAGGGATTGGAGAAAAATAAAAAAATTTCTCAGGACCAGCTTCACCAATGGATGGAAAAGGTACAAAAATCCACAGACCAATTTATAGAGAAAGTGGATGGCGTTCTCACGGCCAAGGAAAAAGAAATTTTAGAAATCTCTTAATGGTAAACCCCGTTAGAAAATCTTTGACGGGGTTCATCCCCGCTGCAAGCCCCGATAGAAGCGAAGCTTCACACGGGGCAAGCAGCGGGGCTTTCTAACGGGGTAAAGGGGGTGATGCCAGTGGCTTACGTGATTACAGAAGAATGCGTGGCTTGTGGGACCTGTGCGGAAGAATGCCCTGCTGAAGCCATTGAAGAAGGGGAGCCCTATGTGATCAACGAAGAGAAATGTACCGAATGCGGAAGCTGCTTTGAGGTATGTCCTGTCGAAGCGATTGTAGAAAAATAAGACCCAAGGGGGGATGACACTCTGATTTATCTCCTTCCCCCCTTTATCTTTTAAATCTTCCAAATCCTCCATCCATTCTTCATCAATCACTTCATCAATCACTGATTGAAAATCAGTATTCAATATGCTAACTTTAATAGATAAAACTATTAACTCAAAAAGGCTTTTTGCGCCGGCCTCAAAAGGTTCTTAAATCATGGAAGAAATCGATAAGGAAAAACTTCCACATCATATCGCGATCATCATGGATGGAAATGGTCGCTGGGCCAAAAAAAAGTTCCTCAACCGAATCAGCGGTCATATCAAAGGAGTTCATGCCGTCAGGGAGGTCGTCACGGCTTGCCGGGAATTGGGAATCAAGGTATTAACCCTCTACGCCTTTTCCATCGAGAATTGGAAGAGGCCAGCGGAGGAGGTGAATGCCTTGATGGATCTACTGAAGGAATACCTTCTGAAAGAGTATGAGGAGATGGTTCAGAATAATATTCGACTCAATGTCATCGGTCGCATCGAAGATCTTCCTCTTGATGTCCAAACGACCCTGCGAGAGACGATGAAAAAAACTGAACGCTGTGACGGAATGATTCTCAATTTAGCATTGAGTTATGGCGGCCGTTCAGAAATCCTCCACGCTGTTCAAGGAATAACCTCTGATCTCCAAAAGGGCAAAATCAAACCAGAGGAGATCACGGTACAACATTTCCCGGAATATCTCTGGACTCATGGGATACCCGACCCAGACCTTCTCATTCGGACAAGCGGTGAATTTCGCATTTCCAACTTCCTTCTTTGGCAGATCGCTTACACTGAGTTATACGTCACCGACACCCTATGGCCGGATTTCGATCGTAAAGAACTTCTGAAAGCCATCGCTGATTTTCAGTCCAGAGAGAGAAGGTTCGGTCTGACCAGCGAACAATTGAATGGGAGAGAAGAATAATATAAGAAATTCTAAATTCAAAGCACGAAATTCGAAACAAGCACGAATTATCAAAATTCAAATGACCCAAACAAGTAAAAGCCGTTTTGGATTTTGAAATTCGAATTTTGGATTTGTTTCGGATTTCGATATTCGGATTTCGGATTTAATCTACACTATGCAATCTGAAATCCACGATTCAAAAGGGCTTGTATGGGGAAAATAGAAAAGAGAAAGGTATGGATGGCATTTTTCATGGTCCCTCCGGTTGTCCTTTTGATCGCCCTGGGACGTCCTGCTGTTCTCCACCTCATGGTGCTCCTGGCCAGTTTTTTCGGACTCCGAGAGTATTACAACCTTGCCCTTCCTCACTCCAAATGGATTGAACGCGCGGTGGGAATAGGACTGGGGCTGATCCTTTCGATTATCATTTCCTTTGGAGATTTGAAAGAAATTTCTCCGTTCTTTGTCCTGGCACTCCTCATTCTTTCCATCCTCTTTATGGCCACTTCAAAGGATCTCTCGTCTACCATCTCAAAGATGGGGATCATCCTCTTTGGAATTCTCTTTATCGGATTTCTTCTCGCTTATGTCTCAGTCATTCGGAACATGACGAATGGAAGGATATGGGTGCTCTTTCTCATCGCAACAATCTGGGCTGGGGATATCTCTGCCTTGCTGAGTGGCTCCTTCTTGGGAAGGCACAAACTCTACCCCAAGATTAGTCCGAATAAAACCTTTGAGGGATTGGGGGGGGCGATTGTCGGCTCCATCATCGTGGCCCTTGCCTTCTCCCTGTTGTTCATCCCCCATTTAGAAAAGGGACATTGTATCCTCTTGGCCATCGGCTTAGGGATTTTTGGCCAATTGGGAGATTTTACGGAGTCGTTGCTGAAGCGAAGCGCTCAGGTAAAGGATTCGGGAACTCTCATCCCGGGTCATGGAGGCATGCTGGATCGAATAGATAGTTTCCTCTTCTCCGCCCCTTTCCTTCATTACTCCCTCCTCTATCTCTTGAAGGAGACTCCATGAAGCGTTTGTCTATCCTGGGTTCAACAGGTTCGATTGGCGTCAATACCCTTCATATCGTCAATCAATTTCCAGAACGATTTGAGGTGATCAGCCTTTCTGCCGGCCTCAATACACAGCTTCTCAAACAACAAATCCTTCAGTTTCGGCCGAAGATCGTCTCAGTTCTCAATAAAGAATTATCAGAGGCCCTTCAAAGAGAACTTCCTAACGTACCCGTTGAAATCGTCCATGGGGTGGAGGGACTCATTCGGGTAGCCACCCATCCGGAGGTCGATCAGGTCGTTTCTGCCATCGTGGGCGCAGTCGGTCTCATCCCTACCCTCTCCGCCATCAAGACCGGAAAAACCATTGCCCTGGCCAATAAAGAACCTTTGGTCATGGCAGGAAAGATTGTGATGGAAGAGGCAAAACGGAATCATGTTCAAATTCTACCGGTGGACAGTGAACACAGCGCCATCTTCCAGGCATTGCTCGGCCACCGGAAGGAAGATGTCCATCGCCTCATTCTCACTGCATCGGGAGGACCTTTCCTCAACCTTCCCTTTTCCAGACTTCATGATGTTACGGCAAAAGAAGCCCTCAACCACCCTCACTGGGAGATGGGGAAGAAGATCACCGTCGATTCTGCCTCACTGATGAACAAAGGTTTAGAGGTCATCGAGGCCCACTGGCTTTTCAATATTCCAATTGAAAAGATTATTGTCCTCATCCATCCTCAGAGCGTCGTTCATTCGATGGTTGAATTTATCGATGGCTCCATTGTCGCCCAGATGGGGATTACGGATATGAAGATCCCAATCTCCTATGCTCTTTCCTTCCCTGAACGACTCAATCTAAAGTTGCCTCCTCTGGACCTTTCAAAAAGTGAAGCCCTCACTTTTTCTCCTCCTGATCCACAAAAATTCCCTTGCCTCAAATTGGCCTATCAATCCATCGAGACCGGGGAGACCATGCCCGCCATCCTCAATGCGGCCAATGAAGTGGCAGTGAGTGCATTCCTGGAAGGATCTCTCAAATTTACAGAAATCCCTATCCTCCTCCAGAGGGTGATGGAAGAACATGAGGTAAAGTCCGTTCATACCATTGAAGATATCCTGAGGGCCGATCACTGGGCCAGGGAAAGGTTGAAGGTGATGATAGAAAGGGGTAAAGCGTGTTACTAACCATCGTTTCAACGGCTATTGTATTGGGTATTCTCATTTTTGTTCACGAATTAGGACATTTCATTATATCAAAAAAAATGGGAGTAAAGGTTTTAAAATTTTCATTAGGGTTTGGACCCAAACTGATTGGAAAAAAGATTGGAGAAACAGAATATCAAATTGCAGTCTTCCCATTAGGTGGATTTGTCAAACCATTGGGAGAGGATCCCAATGAGGAAGTAAAGGAAGAAGAACGTCATCGCTCTTTTTGGGCGCAGCCGATTTGGAAGCGTGCCCTGATCATAGGGGCTGGTCCTTTCTTCAATTTTTTTCTCGCTGCAGCGCTCTTCTCCAGCATCAACCTTTTTGGTATTCCTTATTATCCTTCTAAGATAGGAGAGGTGAGCCCTGGCCTTCCAGCAGAGCAGGCGGGTTTAAAAAAGGGAGATGTCGTCTTCTCCATTGATGGAGAAGAGATAACAAAATGGGACGATCTCTCTCAGGTCATCCGAAACAGCAAAGGGAAGGACCTCCTCCTTAAGGTGAAACGAGATGGTGAGACCCTTGACATCAAAGTGACTCCAAAACCTTCCACACAAAAAAATCTCTTTGGAGAAGAGGTTCCTGTTTTTATCGTAGGAATCACTCCTTTTGATGAAATTGTCGTTCAGAAGGTCGGACCTTTTAGGGCAATAGGGAAAGGACTTTCACAAACCTGGTTTGGGATCAAATTAACGGTGGTGAGCATTATCAAATTGATCGAAAGGGTAATTCCGGCAAAGACGATTGGCGGCCCTATTCTGATTGCCCAAATGGCTGGGGAGCAAGCTAAAAGGGGGTTATTAAGTTTAGCCCTCTTCATGGCGATCCTCAGTATCAACCTCGGAGTAATCAACCTCTTTCCCATCCCTATCCTGGATGGGGGTCACTTTCTCTTCTTAGGATTGGAGGCTATCCTGCGAAAACCTCTCAGTATCAAGAAAATGGAAATAGCCCAACAGATTGGTCTGATCTTCATCATCCTCTTAATGCTCTTCGCCTTCTACAACGACCTGATCCGAATATTTTCCCCGGGAGGATTTAAATTCTGAGATGAAGGTTCTGGGAATTGATACCTCCACATCGTGTGGAAGCGTAGGATTGATTGATGACGGAGAAGTCATCTCTGATTACCTCCTCAAGATCCCGGTGACCCATTCTGAAAGACTCCTTGGTGCAATCGAATTTGTTCTCAAAGAAGCTCGCTGCAACATTGAAGATATAGACGGGTGGGCGATCTCCCTCGGTCCAGGCTCTTTCACAGGATTGAGAATCGGAGTGAGCGCTGTGAAAGGGTTGACCTTTGCCACTGGAAAACCTGTGGCTGGAGTCTCCACCCTTGATGTATTGGCTTCTCAGATCGCACCCACCTCGTACCTCATCTGTCCGATCCTCGATGCCAGGAAAAAGGAAGTCTATACTGCTTTTTATCGTTATGAGGAAGGGAGGTTCCTCAAGCGACTATCTGATTATCAGGCCATTCGGCCAGAAGACCTTGTCGAAAAGATAAAAGAGCAAACGATCTTCCTCGGTGATGGAGTAAAAACTTATGGAGACTTGCTCCTAAATTTCCTACCCTCCTTGGCTATCCTCCCGCCTGCTCCTCTCCATGTCTCACATGGATCAATGGTGGCAAAATTGGGGTCTGAACTTCTTCAAAAAGGAGAAAGTTTAAACCCGTCAACTTTCACCCCTCTTTACGTTCGGTCTTCAGAAGCTGAAATGAAATGGCAGGAGACACATTCCAATTGACCCGTTCGGCGGCGCCAAATCCCGCATTTGAAGACGGGGTAAAGAAGCGCCGCTCAGGGTCAACCCTGAGCCAGTCGAAAGGGTTGACAAACAAACTTGATTATATTAGGTTTTTTTGTTAAACTAATGCATTATGATGGGGTGTTACCCACTACTCACAAAAATATCTTTAAGTTTTTGAAAGTTACGCTATGCTCTATGCGCTTTGCGATTTTCTGAATGGGGGATAAAATGGCGACCAAAGAAGAGGAGTTGATTGAAAGACTGATGAGAGAAAATGAAGAATTTTTAAAAGTCAAACAAACACACAGTCAACTCGCAAGACAATTGGAAGAATTGGAAAAAAAGCCTTTTCTCACTCCTCAGGATGAGATGGAGGTAAAAATCATTAAGAAGAAAAAGCTGGCGCTTAAAGACCAGATGGAAAAAATTTTGGCGCAATACCGTTAGAGATGGAGGATAGAGGAGCGTCCCCTGTGGAGTGGCGGCAAGCCTACTCCATAGGGGACTTGAGGTTGGAGGCAACATATTTTTTGCCTTGAGCCTCAAGCGAAGCGATCCTCAAGTGAAGCGATCCTCAAGTGAAACGCTCCTCCTTCAATTTTTTATGAAAAAGACCGGTTCTCAGATCATCATTGAAAGTTTAAAGAAAGAAGGGGTGGATCTCATTTTCAATTACCCGGGCGGAGCCGTCCTTCCTCTCTTCGATGAACTTCAAGGCGCTCCATTCCGGCAGGTCTTAGTCCGACATGAGCAAGCTGCGGTCCATGCGGCAGATGGATATGCCCGGGCGACAGGAAAGGTGGGAGTGGTCATAGTCACCTCCGGGCCGGGGGCAACCAATACGGTCACAGGGATTGCCACAGCCTTTATGGACTCTATCCCAATCGTTGTCATGACCGGCCAGGTCCCTACTCTTCTGATCGGAAACGATGCCTTTCAGGAAGCCGATATTATCGGCATCACCAGGCCATGCACCAAACATAACTACCTTGTTAAGGATATCAAAGATTTAGCCCGAATCTTAAAGGAAGCCTTTTACGTGGCTCGAAGCGGAAGACCTGGACCGGTTTTGATTGATCTTCCCAAAGACACCTTGGTCAATTCCACTGAATTCAAATATCCTGAAAAAGTTTTTATCCGTGGTTACCAGCCCACTTATGAAGGACATCTTGGCCAGATTCAGAGGGCTGTAAAGCTCATATTGAAGTCTAAAAAGCCCGTTCTCTATGTCGGTGGCGGGATCATTTCTTCAAATGCTTCAAAGGAGCTCACTCTTTTTTCCGAGAAGTTGAGTATCCCTGTTACCATGACCCTGATGGGATTGGGCAGCTTCCCAGGCAATCATCCTCTCTCTCTTGGCATGTTGGGGATGCATGGAACCTATTGGGCCAATATGACGGTCATGGAGTCTGATCTCCTCATCGCCATCGGATCTCGTTTTGATGATCGGGTGACCGGGAAGATCGAGGCCTTTGCTCCCCAGGCAAAAATCATTCATATTGATATTGATCCTACTTCCATCAGTAAAAATGTGCGAGTGGATCTTCCCATTGTGGGGGACTGTAAACGAATCCTCTCAAAGATTCTTCCCCTCTTTGATGAGGAGGATATTTCCTCCTTCAAAGCAGGGCTGGATAAATGGCATCGCCAAATCGAAAAATTCAAGGCAATCCACAATATGGATTATGACCAGAAAGAGATCATCAAACCCCAATACGTCATCGAAAAGATTTATGAAC
>Ga0210016_1000147_pt1 | contig 54553 bp, 47 predicted proteins | sample CryGeyCG2014_300_FD_185454 | JGI IMG/M metagenome (GOLD analysis project Ga0210016, IMG submission 185454) | Groundwater microbial communities from aquifer - Crystal Geyser CG02_land_8/20/14_3.00 (SPAdes) (version 2) | ecosystem: Environmental > Aquatic > Deep subsurface > Groundwater | place...
GCCTGTCATCTGCAACAGGACAGGCAGAAATGCCTGTCCTACCGACAATTCTGTTGATAATCGACACCATCTCCTCTATTCCCTTATTCCCCTTTGAACATAAGTTTTGCCATAATGAGAATTGCTGGCTGTTTAGAAAAAAACAAGGAGGCATTGCATGCGTATTTCACAATTATTTATCCCCACCCTGTTTGAGGAGCCACAGGAAGCAGAGGCAATCTCTCATAAGCTCATGCTTCGAGCAGCTATGATTCGGAGGCTTTCTTCAGGTGTTTATTCTTACCTGCCTCTGGGGCTGAAGGCTTTGCACAATATGGAAAGAATCATCCGTGAGGAGATCGATGCTATTGGGTGTCAGGAGGTGCTACTTCCTGCTATTACCCCGGCATCCCTGTGGCAGGAAACCGGGCGATGGGATGCGTATGGGGACGATATGTTCAGGTTGAAGGATCGTAAAGGCTCTAATTTTGCACTTGGTCCAACCCATGAGGAGATTATTACCGATCTGGTCAGGCGAGAGGTCAAGTCTTACAGACAACTCCCTGTTTCTTTTTATCAGATACAGACAAAATTCAGGGATGAACCAAGGCCAAGGTTTGGCACGATGAGAGCAAGAGAGTTTTTGATGAAGGATGCCTATTCCTTTCATAAAAGCAATGAGGAAGCAATCGAGACCTATATGAAATTCTATCAGGCTTATGAAAGGATATTTACCAGATGCGGGTTTGATTTCAAGGCAGTTGAGGCAGATTCAGGGCTGATTGGCGGCAGCCTTTCCCATGAATTTATTGCCCCAGCAGAGATAGGAGAGGATACAATTGTTGAATGCTCGGTTTGCAGGTATGCGGCAAATCAGGAAAAGGCAGAATGCGGCAGAGACGAGAAATGGACTGGGGCGATGTCTGATCTTCAATTGGTTAATACCCCAAATGCAAAAAGTGTCTGCGATGTGAGCAGCTTTTTGGGTATCCCTCCTGACAGGTTGGTAAAAACCATTATCTATCAGACAGAAAATGGTACTGTAGCCGTATTAATTCGAGGGGATAGGGAAATAAATGAAAATAAATTGAGTCGTGTCCTGAATGCTGGTCAGATCGTTCTTGCAGATGTCAAAACCATAGAGCAGGCAACAGGTGCCCTTGTTGGCTTTGTCGGACCAATAGGATTGAAGGGGATACGAATACTTGCTGATTATGGGCTTAATGAGGGTGGTAACTTTGTGGTTGGAGGAAATAAACCTGACAGCCATTTTGTTGGTGCAAACCCTGGGAGGGATTTTGAGGCTTTTGAGTTTGCTGATATAAGGGCTGCTGCTAATGGGGATAAATGCCCTGAATGCGGCAAAGAATTAAGGAACTCAAAGGGTATTGAGCTTGGTCACACCTTTAATCTTGGCACTAAATACAGTAAAGCCATGAATGCTACCTTTACAGACGAGACAGGAAAGGAAAGGATAATCATCATGGGCTGTTATGGGATTGGTGTTTCTCGATTGATCCCAGCTTATATTGAGCAGCATCATGATGCCTCTGGGATCATCTGGAAGCCAAATATTGCCCCATATCAAGCCATTGTCCTGCCGCTTAATATTATCGACTCCGGTCAGTTTGCTATGGCAGAGGATGTTTATCATCAACTTCAGAATGCAGGCATAAGCGTTTTACTTGATGATCGTGATGAACGGCCAGGAAGAAAGTTTACTGATGCTGAGCTGCTGGGTATCCCGATAATGATTGTCATTGGAGCAAAAACAAAGGCTTCCGGCAAGATCGAGATTGGATACCGTGGGATAAAAGAAAGATGCTTTGAGCCGATAGAGACATTTATGGTAAGGGTAGGGAAGATATTGGAAAGGTAGAAAATTGTAGCAAAAGGAGGCACGCACATGAGTGAGAGCGAGACAATGGATTATGAGCTGATAAAAAAGGCAGTTAAGCAAGCATTGCTGGAGGAAGGGTATTCGTTAAGGGATTCAGAGATAGAGCTTGGGGAGAGATGGGCTGGCGGGGAAATAATTATCAAGTCAGGGAAGGGTGATCTGACAGAAAAGAGCATCCCTCTGGAATCATTTTTCCACAAGATAGTTATGATCCGTGACAGATTAAGGGTAATGGAGCAAAAGATAAATGCGAATCCAAAGCTGAGTGATGAGGAAAAGGTGGATATACAGCAATATATTACCCGTATTTATGGCAGCTTGACCACCTTTAATCTGCTTTTTAAGCGAAAGAGCGGCTGGTTTGTGGGAGAAAAGGGAGAAAAAGCGTAATCTTTGCGTTGTATTGCTTGATTCAATGTTTGCAAGGGGTTATGATGATTCTTGGCACGAAAATCTGCCAGCTCTGACAAATAAATAAAAATAAATGAAAAAAATAGTTGACAAAATTACAAATAAATAGTATACTATGCTTATATGATAAATCGACTGTAGTCGGGCAGGTCTTGCACCTGTCCTTCTTTATCACAACAGTCTGGTCTTTGAAAACTGAATAGATGTTTTATGGGTCAACGTTCAATATTTGAAAAAAAAACAATTTTTTATGAAGAGTTTGATTCTGGCTCAGAATGAACGCTGGCGGCGTGCTTAACACATGCAAGTCGAACGGTCTTAATTGACGAAGAAGTAGCTTGCTATTTTGGAGTTAATTTTGATAGTGGCGCACGGGTGAGTAATATATGGACAATCTGCCTTCAGGAATGGGATAACCCTCCGAAAGGAGAGCTAATACCGTATGTGATTATAGATTCACATGTTTTTATAATTAAAGATGGCCTCTATTTATAAGCTATTACCTGGAAATGAGTCCATATCCTATTAGTTAGTTGGTGGGGTAACGGCCTACCAAGACGATGATGGGTAGCTGGTCTGAGAGGATGAACAGCCACACTGGAACTGAGACACGGTCCAGACTCCTACGGGAGGCAGCAGTGAGGAATTTTGCGCAATGGGGGAAACCCTGACGCAGCGACGCCGCGTGGGTGATGAAGGTTTTAGGATCGTAAAGCCCTTTCGTGTGGGAAGAACAAAGGGTAGGTAAATAATCTACCCTCATGACGGTACCACAATAAGAAGCCTCGGCTAACTACGTGCCAGCAGCCGCGGTAATACGTATGAGGCGAGCGTTATTCGGAATTACTGGGCGTAAAGGGTGTGTAGGTGGTTAGATAAGTCAGGTGTGAAAACTCGGGGCTTAACCTCGAGATTGCATTTGATACTGTTTGACTTGAGTACAGGAGAGGAGAGTGGAATTCCTGGTGTAGCGGTGAAATGCGTAGATATCAGGAGGAATACCAGTGGCGAAGGCGGCTCTCTGGACTGTTACTGACACTGAGACACGAAAGCCAGGGGAGCGAACGGGATTAGATACCCCGGTAGTCCTGGCTGTAAACGGTGAGCACTAGGTGTGGGAGGTATCGACCCCTCCCGTGTCGAAGTTAACACATTAAGTGCTCCGCCTGGGAAGTACGGCCGCAAGGTTGAAACTCAAAGAAATTGACGGGGGCCCGCACAAGCGGTGGAGTATGTGGTTTAATTCGACGCAACGCGAAGAACCTTACCGAGGTTTGACATGTTTTTGAAAGGCTTGGGAAACCAGGCCCCTCCAGCAATGGACAGATTCACAGGTGCTGCATGGCTGTCGTCAGCTCGTGTCGTGAGATGTTGGGTTAAGTCCCGCAACGAGCGCAACCCTTGTTGATAGTTGCCATCAGGTTATGCTGGGCACTCTATCGAGACTGCCAGTGATGAACTGGAGGAAGGTGGGGATGACGTCAAGTCCTCATGGCCCTTATGCCTCGGGCTACACACGTACTACAATGGCTGGTACAGAAGGTGGCGAACCCGCGAGGGGGAAGCTAATCCTCAAAGCCAGCCTCAGTTCGGATTGAAGGCTGCAATTCGCCTTCATGAAGTTGGAATCGCTAGTAACCGCGAATCAGCAGGTCGCGGTGAATACGTTCCCGGGCCTTGTACACACCGCCCGTCACACCACGAGAGTTGGTCATGCTTGAAGCCGATGGGCTAACCCGCAAGGGAGGCAGTTGTCTAGAGTAGGGCTGATGATTGGGGTGAAGTCGTAACAAGGTAGCCGTATCGGAAGGTGCGGCTGGATCACCTCCTTTCTAGGGAGATATCAGTTAATGATGTTTTTCCAGGTCGTTCGTTGATTTCATTTACATCTATTCAGTTTTGAGAGACTATGGGCTTTGTGTTATAGGCTAAAGTGGTTAGTCAGAGATTTATAGTAAACAGTATAAGTATTTGCAATCACAATTTATACTCAAGTTGGGCATAAATTACGATTTTTTCGGGTAGAGGATTAATCAAGAAGAGCAAGGCGTGAAGGTGTATCGTAGGGGTAGACCTGTGTGTCTACCCGAATAAATGGGCGAACACATAGATTTGCTCCTACCAACGCAGCTATCGTTGATTAAGACCAGCGAAAAACGCAATTTATGCCCAACTTGAGTATATTTTAGCTGTAGACTGTAGACTAAACACTTTAGCCTATAGTGTTTAAGGGCCTATAGCTCAGGTGGTTAGAGCGCACGCCTGATAAGCGTGAGGTCTGTGGTCCGAGTCCACATAGGCCCACCAATCATTAATTGTTAATTATTAATTACCCAGAAGTTCACTTATGAGCGAAGTAAGTCAGGTGCAACTTTTGGTTTTGTGAGTGCGAGTGTAATGAGTATCTCGCAAAATTAATTATTAATTAATGATTGGGGATGTAGCTCAGCTGGTAGAGCGCCTGCCTTGCACGCAGGAGGCCAGCGGTTCGAGCCCGCTCATCTCCACCAGATAAGGATCTTTGACAACTGAATAGATGTTATTTAATATGGGTTACTTTTTAAGATTTAAGAAGCAATTTATGATAGTATGGTCAAGTTATTAAGGGTATACGGTGGATGCCTTGGCGAGAGATGCTGACGAAAGACGTGATAAGCTGCGATAAGCCTCGGGGAGCTGCAAATAAGCTTTGATCCGTGGATTTCCGAATGGGGCAACCTATTAGGGGTAATTCCCTACTATCTATATCTGAATACATAGGGTATAGAAGATAACCAGGAGAAGTGAAACATCTCAGTATCCTGAGGAAGAGAAAGAAAACTCGATTCCGTTAGTAGCGGCGAGCGAAAGCGGATGAGCCCAAACCAGAGCTTACTTATAGCCTATATGCGTTGTAAGTTCTGGGGTTGTAGGATTTAGACAGAGCGAGGTATAGCGAGCTCGAAAAGTGATAAATTCATTTTATAGTTGAGTGGTCCTGGAAAGGCCAGCCATAGAAGGTGATAGCCCTGTAAGCGAAATAAAATGAACTTTTTGGTCTAAGTTCCTGAGTAGGGCGGGACATGTGAAATCCTGTCTGAATCTATGGGGACCACCCCATAAGGCTAAATACAAGCTCTCGACCGATAGTGAACAAGTACCGTGAGGGAAAGGTGAAAAGCACTCCGAAAGGAGAATGAAATAGTACCTGAAACCGTATATCTACAAGCTGTGGAAGAGCTATGACAGGACGCGGGTACCTGGAGGTTTCGACTTCTGGACTACCTACTCTGTAATGCTCGACTGCGTGCCTTTTGCATAATGAGCCTGCGAGTTACTGTGTGTTGCAAGGTTAAGTGATAAGAATCACGGAGCCGTAGCGAAAGCGAGTCTGAACAGGGCGACATAGTAGCATATAGTAGACCCGAAGCCGAGTGATCTACCCATGACCAGGGTGAAGCGAGTTTAATCGCTCGTGGAGGCCCGAACCTATGGATGTTGAAAAATCCCGGGATGAGTTGTGGGTAGGGGTGAAAGGCTAATCAAACTCGGTGATAGCTGGTTCTCCTCGAAATGCATTTAGGTGCAGCCTCATATAATTAAGTGATGGTGGTAGAGCACTGAATGGACTAGGGGGCTACCAAGCCTACCAAATCCAATCAAACTCCGAATGCCATTACTCGTATTATGGGAGTGAGCCTACGGGGGATAAGCTTCGTAGACAAAAGGGAAACAACCCAGACCATCAGCTAAGGTCCCCAAGTATGGACTAAGTGGTAAAGGATGTGAAGTCGCATAGACAGCCAGGATGTTGGCTTAGAAGCAGCCACCATTCAAAGAGTGCGTAATAGCTCACTGGTCGAGTGATTTCGCGCCAATAATTTAGCGGGGCTCAAGTCCATCACCGAAGCTATGGATTTCAACATAGAGGTTTGTTTGCAAATCTCAAATATTATGTTGGAGTGGTAGAGGAGCGTTCTATATTAGAGCGAAGGCAGATCGTAAGGACTGCTGGACGAAATAGAAGTGAGGATGCAGGCATGAGTAACGAAAAAACAGGTGGAAAACCTGTTCGCCGAAAGCCTAAGGTTTCCTTGGGAAGGTTAATCCGCCCAGGGTAAGTCGGGACCTAAGTCGAGGCAGAAATGCGTAGACGATGGACAATCGGTTAATATTCCGATACTATCTATAAGCCGTTATGAGTGATGGGGCGACGCAGAAGGGTAGGTCATCACACGATTGGAAGTGTGTGTCTAAGCCTGTAAGGGGACTGTTTAGGAAAATCCGGATGGTCATTAACCCCAAGGGGTGATGGGGACTGGTTCTTTGAACCGGGAACTGATTGATCTCATGCTGCCAAGAAAAACCTCTAAACCAGGATTATGGATACCCGTACCTCAAACCGACACAGGTAGGCAAGAAGAATATTCTAAGGCGCTCGAGATAACTCTTGTTAAGGAACTCGGCAAATTAGCTCCGTAACTTCGGGATAAGGAGTGCCCCTGTAATGTGAAGTGATTTACTCATGGAGCATGAAAGGGTTGCAGTGAAATGGCCCAAGCGACTGTTTACTAAAAACACAGGACTCTGCAAAGTCGTAAGACGACATATAGGGTCTGACGCCTGCTCGGTGCTGGAAGGTTAAAAGGAGATGTTCGCTTTGAGCTTGCTTGAAGCAACGCATTGAATTGAAGCCCCAGTTAACGGCGGCCGTAACTATAACGGTCCTAAGGTAGCGAAATTCCTTGTCAGGTGAGTTCTGACCTGCACGAATGGCGTAACGATTTGGGCACTGTCTCAACAAGAGGCTCGGTGAAATTGTAGCACCAGTGAAGATGCTGGTAACCCGCAACTAGACGGAAAGACCCCGTGAACCTTTACTATAACTTGATATTGAACTTGGGTATGTTATGTACAGGATAGGTGGGAGGCTTTGAAGCAGGGGCGTTAGCTTCTGTGGAGCCAACCTTGGGATACCACCCTTATCATATTTAGGTTCTAACCTGCTCCTGTTATCCAGGAGAGGAACAGTGTCTGGTGGGTAGTTTGACTGGGGCGGTCGCCTCCTAAAATGTAACGGAGGCGCCCTAAGGTTCCCTCAGTGTGTTTGGCAATCACACATAGAGTGTAAAGGCAGAAGGGAGCTTAACTGCGAGACAAACAAGTCAAGCAGGTGCGAAAGCAGGGCTTAGTGATCCGGCGGTTTTGTGTGGAAGAGCCGTCGCTCAACGGATAAAAGGTACTCCGGGGATAACAGGCTGATCCCGCCCAAGAGTCCATATCGACGGCGGGGTTTGGCACCTCGATGTCGGCTCATCGCATCCTGGGGCTGAAGTAGGTCCCAAGGGTTGGTCTGTTCGCCCATTAAAGCGGTACGTGAGCTGGGTTTAGAACGTCGTGAGACAGTTCGGTCCCTATCTGTTGCGGGCGTAGGATATTTGAAGGGAGCTGCTCCTAGTACGAGAGGACCAGAGTGGACGAACCTCTATTGTACCAGTTGTTCCGCCAGGGGCATCGCTGGGTAGATATGTTCGGAAGGGATAACCGCTGAAAGCATATAAGTGGGAAGCCCACCCTAAGATAAGATATCCCGTGGTATTCAAGGTTATTTTAAGCTCTATCGTAAAGGTTCTTCGGAACTTTTATATCGGAGTAGCGAATAATTTTGATCCACCTTAAGACTCCTGGGAGATCACCAGGTTAATAGACTGCAGGTGTAAGCACAGTAATGTGTTCAGCCGAGCAGTACTAATCAGTCGTGTGGCTTGATCATGCTATCTTATATTGTTTCTAATATGTAATTCAAATTGCTATTTATGTTCGTTTGTTCATTATTCACTCGTAGGGACATCCCCTTGTGGGTGTTTGTGTTTTACTTTGCGACAATTCGTTATGTTTTGCGGACAGGGACGAGCCTTGTCTCTACAATAATAACAAACCATAGGCATGGATGTCAATATGTAGTAATTTAGGTTATGTAAGTAGCCAGTCATCAATTTTTAATACTGATAGCTGAAGGTTTCCATAATTAAATATGTAATAAATATTCCCGGTGACCAGAGCGGAGGGGCCACACCTGATCCCATCCCGAACTCAGAAGTTAAGCCCTCCAGCGCCGATGGTACTGCATTGGAGACGATGTGGGAGAGTAGGACGTTGCCGGGGATTTTTTATGTCCAGATTGAGACAGCAGTGGTTACTGTCGCATGTTACTCATAGTCAAATGCAGTTACGGTTGTGGTTCGGGTTGAGCCAGTAGTAATTGCTGGAGGAATTTATGTTGCGTAAAGTTATTTGCTTTTTGGTGATGATATTAGCAAGTGTCAGCGTATCATTTGCTCAGGATATGGAAGTTAATAGTACATCAACATCGTTTGCACTTGATGGGATACAAACGAAGTCTTATCTGCAACCATCCATCCCCCCCTTGCCTCAAGAGAGGGCACCTCAGATTGTTTCCAAAAAAAATATTAAAATATTTGGCCGTGAGATATTCGATAATGCACCACCCTTGATTGAACCAGTAGTTGATGCGTCTGTGGGACCTGATTATATTATTGGTCCTGGCGATAATCTGATTGTTGAATTATGGGGTAAGCTTGAGGCTGCATATAATCTGGTTGTGGATCGGGATGGGAAGGTGTTTATTTCCAATATCGGTGCTATTTATGTCTACGGACTTTCATTTACCCAGCTTCAAAATCTCTTGCAGGATAAATTTTCTAAGGTGTACAGTAATTTCAAGATGAATGTAACACTTGGTAAGCTTCGGACAATCAAGGTATTTGTTGTCGGTGAAGCAGCAAAGCCCGGTGCCTATTCCTTAAGTTCTTTATCTACAGTATTTAATGCCCTTTATGCGGCTGGCGGGCCTGGTATTGAGGGTTCCATGCGGAACATAAGGCTGATACGGGAGAATAAGGTAATAGATACTATTGACTTGTATAAGTTTTTACTTGAAGGGGATAAATCCCATGACATGAGGCTTTGTTCAGGGGATACAATCTTTGTGCCCATAAGGGGTCCATTGGTTGGGGTAGCTGGTGAAATAACAAGACCTGCTATGTATGAACTAAAGGGAAGCACTACAGTAGGCGAGTTGCTCAAACTATCTGGTGGGGTTAAATCTACGGGCTATTTGCATCGAATTCAGATAGAACGCCTCCAGCATCATGAGGGAAATACCATAGAGGATATAGATCTGGATGCCCTTGAAAGAGATAAAACAAAGGATATGGGTGTATTTGATGGGGATTTTGTGTTAATATTTCCTATATCAGGGCAGGAATATAAGTTTGTAGAATTGGTTGGCATGGTTCTGCGTCCAGGGAGATATGAATTAAAGGAAAAGATGAAGGTAAGCGATCTGCTTGATGCAGGCAAACTATTGGAAGAGGCGTTCGTAGAAAAAATAGATGTCATTAGAACATATAAGGATAAACGGCAACAAGTTATATCTGTTAATCTGCGTGATATTCAAGGAAAGGATTTAGAACTTCAGGAATGGGATAGGATTGTTGTTTATTCTTCATGGGATATGAAACCAAGGGATAGGGTGAGTATTTCTGGTCTGGTTAAAAATCCAGGATCATATCCATTACTTGAGGATATGACGGTGGGTGATATTATCTGTCAGGCAGGTGGAATAACAAAGGCAGATAAAATTATCCATGTTGAAATTATCCGCACAACTCAAGCAGGGCAGGTAGAGGTAATACCTGTGGATATTAATGTCGTACTTGGTGGTGACAAAAAAAGGGATGTCCCGCTGCAGCAGATTGATCATGTGTTTGTGTATTCTGTGTTTGTGCCTGAGCCAACCCCTGTGGTGATGATAACTGGTCTGGTAAAGACACCGGGCATATATAATTTTAGCAAGGAAATGAGGGTATCTGATCTTATTACTCAGGCTGGTGGGTTGGATAAGGGTGCTACTCTGCTTAATTGTGAACTTTCTCGAATGATAAGGAGTGAGGCAGGGGTATCCTTTATCCATATGCCTGTAGATCTTGGGAAGGCAATGATAGGGGGAATAAATGAGGATATTCTTCTCAAGGAGTATGATAATCTATTTATTCGTCAGATACCTCAATGGCGGATAGTAGATACGGTGGCTGTTGCAGGTGAGGTGGTATTCCCTGGAACATATGCCCTATCAGAGAATGAAAGATTAACCTCTGTTTTAGAACGGGCAGGTGGGTTTAGTAAAGATGCATTCTTGCCAGGGGTAACATTTATCAGACAATCTGTAAAAGAGCAGCAAGAGCATGAAATAAAGGATAGGTTCCTATCTCAGGAAGAAGAGGCTTTGGCTCAAGAAGAAGCAGGATTGGCAAGCCAAAATCTGTTGCCAGAAGAATTAGCCAAAAAGCAGGAAGCATTAGATAATAAAAGAAAATTGTTGAGGCTATCCATAGCTAAGTTACCAAAAGGCAGGATAATATTAAAACTTGTCAGACTTGAAAAATTAAAGAACTCTCGAAATGATATTATCCTCCATGATGGGGATTCCCTGTTTATTCCCAAAACCCCTGTTTCTGTGACTATTATTGGTGAGGTGTATAATCCAGGGGCAATCCTACATCATCATGGTCATCGTGTGAGGAATTATATAAACAATGTTGGTGGATTGACCATGAATGCAGATAAATCAGCAATTTATGTTATTAAACCTGATGGACGGGTGGAAAGAAAGGGGCTTTTTGGATGTAATATGGTTGGTAGAGGTGATATAATTGTTGTTCCTGCTCGAATAGAAACAAAGGTTAGTTTTAAGGAGATAGTGTCAACCATCTATCAATTATCTGCAACGGTTGCAGTTATGATCAATGTTTTTAAGTAGGGGTTGTTTAGAGGTGTATTCATGGATGATGAAGAGATAAATTTACTGGATTATTTGAAGGTTATTAATAAATATAGAGCATTAATCATCACCCTTTGTGTCCTGTCTGTCCTACTTACCATGATTGTTAGTCTGCTAATGCCAAAGACATACGAGTCTACGGTTACTATTCTTTCTCCGCAAGAGGGCTCCGGGTGTGGAATGTCTCTGGCAGGTTTCCCTGAATTGCAAGCTGCTGCGGGTATCATGGGCATGGGACAAAAGAGTTCTGTGGATATCTTTGTGGCTATCCTTAATAGCAGAAATATGGCGGATGCAGTAATCAAACGGTTTAACCTTTTAACGGTCTATAAAGCAAAATTAATCGAGAATGCAAGAGTAGGATTAAAAAATGTAACCAAGATATCTGTTGGGAAAAAGAATGAGTCGATTAATATCACGGTTCAGGATATGGATCCAAAAAGGGCAGCAAAAATAGCCAATTTTTATGCAAGCAATTTGGATTTAATGGTTCGAGGGTTAGCCCTTAGCCGTGCCCAACAAGCGCGAATGTTTATTGAAAAAAGGCTGAAAGAGACAGAGAAGAGATTGATGGATGCAGAAGAAAGATCAGCTGGGTTTAAGACGCAACATGAACTTGTGGAGATGGGTGAGCAGGCAAGGGCATCCATTGGTGCTGCCGCTCAAATAGAGGGAGAGATTACAGCTTCAGAGGTGCAGCTTAAGATCATGCAAAGCTATGCAACTGCTCAACATCCTGATGTGTCAAAATTAAGGATTAAGATAGGGCAATTAAAGGAACAACTGGGCAAGATGAAGTCTGGCAAGGAATCCTTGTATATCCCATTTTCAAAAACACCAAGGATAGGATTGGAACTAACCAGATTGACGCGTGAGCTTAAGATTCAGGAAACAGTGTTTGAACTGCTTACCCAGCAATACGAACAGGCAAAGATATTAGAGGCAAGGGACACACCATCAGTGCAAATATTGGATGTGGCTGTCCCATCAGCAAAAAAATGTAAGCCAAAGATTCGGGTAAATATGATGCTTGCCGGGACATTAAGCCTGTTTATAGGGGTATTTATGGCATTCTTTTTGGAATATTTGAAAAGGATAAGGGAAGAAAGGTAGGACAGGCATTCCTGCCTGTCTTGCAAATAAACAGGCGGCAGAATGCTTGTTTTACTAAAGGAGCAAGCAAATGGTAGATATAAGGCCATTTAAGGGCATTAGTTATAACCCAAAAAAGGTAAATCTTTCCTCAGTGATATCGCCTCCCTATGATGTTATCTCTTCTGCCGGGCAGGAATTTTATTATAATCAAGATGAGTATAATATTATTCGGATTATTCTTGGTAAAGAACATGCGAATGATAGCCAACTAAACAACAAATATACCAGAGCAAGAAATTATTTGAGTAAATGGATACAGGAGGAAGCACTCAGGCAAGATGATCATGAGGGTATCTATGTATATCGTCAGACATTTTCTGTCATGGATGAGACTCATGTCATTACCGGAATTGTTGCCTTAGTAAGGCTTGAAGAACTGGGTAAGGGGAATATCCTGCCTCACGAAGAAACCCTTTCTGCGCCAAAATTAGACAGATTGAAACTCATGGATGCGTGTGAGGGAAATCCAGAGCTTATTTATTCTCTGTATACTGACGAAACCTGTCAAATGGATGAGATATTGACTCGGACAGTTAATACTTGCGAGCCATTTATTGATTTTAAGGATGAAAATAAAAGGAAACAACAGGTATGGCAGATAACAGATGATAGCCAGATTGTTCAAATAATGAAAATAATGAGAGATAAGCCTGTGTTTATTGCAGATGGTCATCATCGATATGAGGCAACATATAGACTTAAGACAGAAAGGTCAATCATGGCAGGGGTCAGGTCGGATGAGCTGGCTGTTGCTGATGAGCTAAAGCATGGGATGATAGCAGGAGACAAGCCATACGATTATATCATGATGCTATTGGTGGCTATGGATGATCCGGGTTTGATAATACTTCCAACATATCGGCTGGTTAAGGGTATACAAGATTATTCTGTGGAAATAATTCTGGAAGGGTTAAAGGGGGCGTTTGAGACAAGCCGGTGTTCAAGGGATGAGATGTTTTCGGCAATTGAGGGTGAACAATATGCCTTTGGGATGTATGCTCAGGGTAATTTTTATCTGCTAAGATTGAAACAAACGGACAGGGACAAGCCCTATTCTTACGATGGGGGCATTAGCAATCAATTAATGGATGATAAGTCCATGGAATATCAATCCCTTGATGTGGTTGTCCTTCATTCTCTGGTGATTAATAAATTGCTTGGTAATTGTCCACAGGAAGGTAATATTGCTTATGTAAAGGATATGAAAGAAACTATTGATTCAATTGATAAAGGGGAATATCAATTGGCATTGTTTCTTGCCCCGGCAAGCCTGTCTCAATTAAAAACGCTATCATTAAATCAAGAAAAAATGCCACAAAAATCAACATATTTTTGGCCAAAACCTGTGAGTGGGTTGTTGTTGTATTTGTGGGTAACTACTCACCACAAAGGCACGAAGACACAAAAAGTTGATAAGTTGAATAGTTGATGGGTTGATAAGTGGATGAATTGATAGGAAATGTTTATGAATTATGAATCTGTGTTCCTTTAACCTATAAACTCATCAACCTATCAACCTATCAACTTATGTGTTCTCCGTGGTGAATTACTTTACCTGAGTAGTTACATTTGTGGTAAGGAATTTCTGCTGTAACTACTCAGCTTGCATGCGAAAGACGACTAAGTAAGCTACCCGCACAAAACAAAGCGAAAGCAAGTAAGCTCATCGTTCCAAATTCTAATCATACAGGTCAAAATTTTTCTTTACATTTTTTGAGTTTAATGGTATAATAAATATTCAGAGTTCAGAAGTTCAAAATAAATACCTGTGAGGAGTAAAGAAATAAGATGCCTGCAAGAATTATTGCTTTAACCAATCAAAAGGGTGGCTGCGGAAAAACTACAACTGCCGTAAATTTAAGCACTGCTTTAGCCTCCATGGGGCAAAGGGTTTTGTTGCTTGATATGGATCCGCAAGGTAATGCCAGCATCCACCTTGGCATCAGCATCTATGACCTTCCGGTATCCATGTATGATGTCTTAGTTGATCCAGATAAAATGCTCAGGGATGCTATCTATAAAACCCCTGTGGAGAATCTTGATATTGTTCCATCAAATATTGAGCTTTCAGGTGCAGAATTGGAGCTTGTGAATATGATTGGCCGTGAGTCTACTTTGAAGGATAGTATGGATGGTACGGAAAATGAATATGATTTTATCTTTATTGATTGTCCGCCATCACTTGGTTTGCTTACACTAAATGCCTTAACCACATCCACTGAGGTTATGATACCTGTGCAAACAGAATACTTTGCCTTAGAAGGAATGAAAAAACTATTAAAGAGTGTTGAGGTGGTTAAAAAAAGATTGAATCATAATCTGGAGGTAACAGGTATTATCCCTACCATGTATGATGTAAGGGTAAATTTAAGTGATGCTATCATGGAGAAGATAATTGAATGCTTTGGGAATAAGGTTTTTAAGACAAAGATTCGAAAGAATGTTCGGCTTGCTGAATCACCTTCCTTTGGTATTCCCATAGAAGTATATTCACCCAAGTCACATGGTGCCCATGATTATTGTTGCCTGGCAAAAGAGGTGCTTAATAATGGCTAAAAGGGTTGTTCTTGGAAAAGGGATTGATTCCATATTTAATATCACTAAACCCATACTCACACCTGTTGATAATGGCAATAAGACTGAGATACAGAAGTTTATCAGGCTATCCAAACAGCCAAAATTTAAGACATTTGACATTAAGCTTTCTATTCTCCTGCGGCAGGATCAATTAGACTGGCTTTCTTTATTAGAAAGAAAGGTGATGAAGAATAGGTCTTCAAGGAATAAAAAAGAAAGAATTACCAAAAACACCATCATTCGAGCCTGTCTTGATTTGATCAAAGAAATAGATTTTGATGTGCGAGAGATAGCAGATGAGGCTGAATTTCTTCTACATCTAAAACATGCCCTTGTGGGAGATAGAGAGGATGGAAGAAAAGAGATGGGGGGATAATTCATTTCAGCCCCCCTATCTGTCATTTCAAACTACTGCGAAAAATCTACACTGCGGCTTTTTGCGTGCGAAGACAGGAGGTGCAGATATTTCTATATGCTGTTGTCCCCTTAATTGTTAACTTCATATGTTGAATATTTGGCAACCATCTTCTCTTTGTTTTTTGATTTGAATGGCTGACATTATTGCCAGTCATTGGTCCCTTTCCGCAAAACTCACATACCTTACCCATAATAACTCCTCCTTAATGTTTTTGGCATGGTTCAAAACTGTTTACCACAGAGGCACAAAAGCACAGAGAATTACAACCCCCCTAACCCCCGTATATTTAATACAGTCACATACTCACATGTCTAATTGTTGCTCCTGACTTTGAACCATACCTATTTTAGCATAAAAACAGTGATTTTGCAAGTGTTTTTTACTTACGCAAGGCAGATATTGCAGGTGTATGAAATATCACACTATACACTATCTGTTCCCTAAAGTTAAACCAATAGTATTGCCGATAAGTATTAAGGATAATCAGTGATTCCGGATGGCTTTCCCGGTCACCATACATTACCAAGAGGTGAAATATTATGAAAAAATGGGATTCAGTTTATCTTAATCTGGCTAAGAGCTGTCAGCAAAGGGAGCAGTGGGATCGAGCCATTGAATATGCAGAAAAAAATGCTCAACTCGGCAAAGAAACAGGGGACTTAAAACTCATTCTGCAAAGCTATATTATTATTGGTTTGTCTCATGACAAATTGGGCAAGTATGATCAAGCAATTTCTTACTATAAACAAGCAATAAGTATTATGGATGAGATAGAGGACGATTTTAAGAAAAAGGATATTTATCATGTTGTAGGTATGTTGTATGAAAAAAAAGGGCAAATAGAAGAGGCACAGCATTATTATGAAAAGGGTAAGATGTATTTGCGATGAGACATTTAACGGTAATTATTCCTCCTACATATACTCACCATGGAGACACGGAGGCACAAAGAAGAACATCCCTCCTCCACTTTGATAAGGAGGAATTAGGAAAATACAAACCAGCTACTCGTTTACCCAATTTGTTATCTTGCCTTAAATCATGCCACTTTACTCTGTATTTCTTCTTCGTGTCTCTGTGCCTCTGTGGTAAATTCCCCTCGCTGAGTAGTTATCCCCTACACATTAAACCTGAAACAAAATATATCCCCATCCTGCACCTCGTATTCCTTACCTTCAACCCGAAATAGTCCTTTTTCTTTAACCGCTGCCTCTGAGCCAAGGGCAATCAAATCTTTATAGTTTATCACCTCTGCTCGAATAAATCCCCTTTCTATGTCTGAGTGTATCTTACCAGCAGCTCTTGGGGCTTTGGTATGTCTTGCGATAGGATATGCCTTGACCTCCTTTGGTCCACAGGTGAAAAAGGTTACCAGATCAAGCAGGCTATAGCAGGTATTAATCAGCTTATTTAGCCCGGAGTTTTCTATGCCAAGCTCTTTCATGTATTCCTTTTTTTCATCCTCTTCGAGCTGGCAAAGTTCTGCCTCTATTTTGGCACAAACAGCAATAACATTTTTCCCTACAATATCAGAGATCATTCTCACAGTTTCTTCACCAGGAATATCCTGTTCAGCGATATTGGCTACGAATAGGATTTTTTTAGGGGTTAATAATTGAAGCTCATCAATGATGGCTTGCTCCTGTGGGGTAATCTTTCTGCTTCTAAGTGGAAGGTTATTGTCAAGGGTTTCCTTTAAGCCTTCCAATATCTTTATCTGTTCTTTTATCTTGGCATCCCCTGATCTTGCCTGTTTTTCTAATCGTTCAATCTTTCGACCAAGAGAATCCATGTCAGCTAAGATCAATTCCATTTCTATGGACTCTATCTCTCCAGTCGGGTCAATCTTTGAGATGCCAGATGCAGCGGACTCAAAACAACGAACAACGAGAACAAGGGCATCAACCTCCCGTAGTTGTCCCAATTTTTGTGTTCCAATCTCATCTGAATCCGATGAGCCAGCAATGTCCATAAATTCAATTGAGGTATGGCTTATCTTTTTGGGCTGATACATTTTAATCAACCTTTCCATTCGCTCATCAGGAACCTTAACCACACCAATATTTACCCCACCCTTCTGATACCCGGATATATCCACATTCAAGCCGGTAAGCCCATTAAACAGGCTGGTTTTACCAGAAGATCTACTGCCAATTATACCAAGTTTCATTTTTTTCACCTCAATTGTTCTAATATTCCTTCCAAATCGCTCGGATAATGCGACACTGCCCATGCCCATTTGCCAAAACCGCCATGTGTATTGACCGCTTGCACCCATTCGTCGAGAAAATCATGCTTGACTTTATTGCGGTCGTCGTCCTTGCCTTTCGTAATGCCAGTTATTCTCTGATAATCATTTTCACGCCATTTTTTAACACACTTTCTAATATCATTAACCAGAGAAATCTCAACAAAAATACCCGGGTCATCGGATGACCGTGACCCGAGCGTTGCCATAACATATCCTGCAGATCGCCTACCTTCAACTTTACTAAATATCCGGGCGGTACATTCATATGACCAGTATTCCTTGGGCTCCTCATACGGAGAATTAATAATCAGCTTGTCAATTTTATTTAGCATTTGCTTTAATCCTTGATCGTTCTGAGCTGCTGTAATAACATCGGAATATCTTCTTTCACCGTTGACCAGACAATCTTGTAATTTATATCAAAATAGGCATGAATAAGCTTATTACGCATGCTGATAATATTCCTCCATTGTATATTTGGATAAGCATTACGAAATTCCTGTGTTGTTTGTGCCGCAGCCTCTCCTATTATTTCCAGTGCGTGCATTACAGCAAACGCCAGTTGTTCATTTTGTTGTAAATCATCGTATGTTTTATTAGTCAGAAATTCTTGTGCTTTTTCTGCTGATTCAATCATATGGAGAATTCTTATTTTATCTTCTCTTCGCATATTGCACCTCAGCTGTCTTTTCTACATTTTGTCTAAAATATCGGCTCAAATCCTGCGGGGTTCTTAAATCTACTTCGCGTCCGATAATATCGGAAAGTTCGTTTTGAATACCGCAAAATGTTAATAATCCGGGAATGTTATTTTCTTCAAATTCAACAAGAATATCTATATCGCTATCCGAACGCATTGTCCCTTTAATAGCCGAACCAAACACAGCTAATTTTTTAATATGATTTCTATTGCAAAATTCTTCCAATTTTTCTTTTGAATTATATTCGATCAAATTATACATAGTGAGCCTCCTCTTCACAACTTAATTATCCGCAGGCTTTCAATTCTCCGGTCATCAACGATTTTTACCGCGCATTGTTTATACTCACCGACTGAGAAAGGAAACGAAACGGTTCCACGGTAAGCCTCTATCAACTCCTGATCGATTTCCGCCTTTAAGTTCTTCGCGAGTTTGCTCCAGCCCTCTACATCTGAGACAAGAGGAAAGAATACCTGTCGTAGCAGCAATTCTCATTATGGTAAAATGGATAAGGGGGAGATATGGAGATTAATCGGTAGGACAGGCATTCTTGCCTGTCATCTGCAACAGGACAGGCAGAAATGCCTGTCCTACCGACAATTCTGTTGATAATCGACACCATCTCCTCTATTCCCTTATTCCCCTTTGAACATAAGTTTTGCCATAATGAGAATTGCTGCTGTCGTGGGGAAAAATTCCTGCCGTCATAAGATTTCTTCTCCTTTATCCATGACTCAAAATTCGCTTGGTGTTCCTTGATAATCTCATAATCTCAAGTGGATAGGTTGGAATTCCATTAGCATGTTTTAAGATAAATAAGCCATGATATACTCAAGTGGGGCATAAATTGCGTTTTTCGCTGGTCTTAATCAACGATAGCTGTGTTGTTCAGGTTCGCAATAATACACTATTGCGAACCTGAACGCCTTGCTCTCCTTGATTAATCCTCACCGAAAAAATCGCAATTTATGCCCCACTTGAGTATAGAATCTTAGGCTATTTAACGATTACCTTCACCCCAATCCTCTTTTTTGTCTCCTGCATCCATTTTTCATAGGTTGCTTTCAGATTATCACCAATAAACCTTTCTTCCAGAGGCTTTAATATTTGTATCTCAAGCCCATCTCCAGCCACAATAAAATTCTGTCCCATTAACTGGGAATACAAGTCTTGTTTTATCCTATCTATCTCTATAGATTCTTCTCTTGTTGCTATCTTGTTGTCTACAAATTGAAGAATGTGATACCCAAACTGGGTTTTTACCACTCCTGATAATGGGTTTTCCTTTGTCAGATTAAAGGCTGCATCCTCAAATTCCTTAACCATTTGTCCACGACCAAAAAATCCAAGGTCACCACCCCTCTCACGACTCGGGCATGTAGAATGCTTGCTAGCCAACTCAGCAAAGTCTACCCCTTCCTTTATCTGTTTGAGCAAGATATTTGCCTCTTCCTCTGTTTTTACCAGAATATGTCGGACATCCATCTTGTCTATGAATTCTACTTTTTTCTTTTCTGCTGAGACACGGTCAATAAATTGTATAAGATGATAGCCAAACTGTGTCTTTACTATACCTGACAATGGGTTTTCCTTGGTCAGGTTAAAGGCTGCCTCCTCAAATTCCTTAACCATTTGTCCACGACCAAAAAATCCAAGGTCACCACCCCTCGCATGACTTGGGCAGGTAGAATGCTTACTTGCTAATTCCGCAAAATCTGCCCCTTCTTTTATCTGCTTAAGCAAGCCTGCAGCCTCTTCCTCTGTGGCTACCAATATGTGACGGGCATGAACCTTAACAGCATAATCCTCACAAAACTTTTCAAACATCTGCTGGGTAATTCCTACCCTGGGCATAACGCATTTAGCAATCAACTGTACCCTCTGAAAGACGATTTGCCCCCTTTCCTTCAAATCATCAAGGGTTATTCCTTTCTTTGACATGGCATTTTCAAACCCTGCTTCATCAGTAAACCTTTGCTTAATGATATTAACCACCTGATCTATTTGCTTTGAATCAACAACAATCCCCTGTGTCTTTGCCTCCTGTCTGATAATCTCATCCTCAATTAACCCATCCATGGCTATTCTTGCCTCTTCTGATTGAAGATTTATAGCTGTTGTGCCCATAACCCTTTCCAGTTGAATTGTGGTAATCGTTTTGCTTCCAACCACTGCCACGGTTGCAGGTTGGGCAAAAGCATTCTCATAAATTAATACAGTTGATAATACAACCATTGCTACAAAAAACTTCTGCATCGCTTCCTCTCCTTTTCTTTTTTAATTTTAAGATGTAACGACCTGTCAAATAAGAGCTTGCCTACTATTGTTGTGTCAACTCTCAAGTGTCGGATATAGGCTGAAGGGGAAAGACGGAAGGGGAAGATAGGCTGTTAGGGCATTTTCTTCCTTCAGCCTTCAGCCCAAACAACCTGACCACAGTTAGTGCGACATATTAAAATTGACACGACACTATGCCGACTGCCACCTTATTCTCGTTGCCTTAGCCATCCTGCAACATCCTTTGCATGATAGCTGATAATTATATCTGCCCCGGCTCGCCTCATGCCAAGCATAATCTCCATCACCACCTTTTTTTCATCAATAAACCCTGCCTGAGATGCAGCCTTAACCATAGCATATTCACCACTGACATTATAGACTGCGGTTGGATACCCAAACCGTTGCTTTATTTGCCAGACCACATCCATGTATGCCAATCCGGGTTTGACCATAACAATATCCGCCCCTTCCCAAATATCCAATTCTACCTCTCGGCTCGCCTCTTGAATGTTTGCTGGGTCCATTTGATAGCCTTGTCGATCGGAAAAGGCAGGGGTAGATTGAGCTGCCTGCCGAAATGGACCATAAAAGGCAGAAGCATATTTAGCTGCATAAGACATAATGGGAATATGGGTATATCCTGCCAGATCAAGTCCATGACGAATAGCCTTGATTCGTCCATCCATCATGTCTGATGGGGCAATCATATCTGCCCCTGCCCTTGCATGGGAAAGGGCTATTCTAACTAATAGTTCAACTGATTCATCGTTCAGAATCCTGCCATCCCCGGGTATCCCACAATGCCCATGGCTTGTGTATTCACACAGGCAGACATCAGTAATCACCATTATATCAGGCACAGCAGACTTTATTGCCCTTACTGCCTGTTGAATAATGCCATTTTCAGCATACGCCTCAGATGCTGCTTCATCCTTTATGTCCGGCAATCCAAAGAGCAATACAGCTGGAATCCCTAACCCTTGTGTCTCCTTAACATCCTCTATTAATCTGTCTATGGAAAAATGGAATATGCCTGGCATGGCATTGATTTTGCTGCATATATTCTGCCCATGAACCACAAAATATGGCATGATTAGCGAATCTACGGATAATACTGTTTCTCGAATCATCCTGCGGAAGGGCTCTTTTTCTCTTAATCTTCTTGGTCGATATGTTGATAAATTCATATTACTCCAGATTGTAATTACTGTCTTGTTAACCTGATAGCAGGCAACATTACCAGCGGCTTACGAACTGCCCTTGCATTTTCGGAATAATTGAGTTTTTAGAGGCAACCTATAGCTTTTGTGTAGAAATTTTCCAAAAACAAGGTATGTATTTTTAGTTTAAGCATACCATATTAAAGAGGAAATGTCAAGGAAAAATAAAATGCAACCAGCAATTCTAATTATGACATTTTTACCGCATAAACACATAACAACTCACCACGGAGACACGGAGACACAGAGGAAAATCGAAGGACAAATCTCTTATTTGAATGTGGCTGAACGCAGATTTTTGGAAATTTGAAGCATTATTCTGTGAATTTATAAAAATTTGCATTCCGTCAGCTTGTTTTTTAAATTATTCTCCGTGCCTCCGTGTCTCTGTGGTGAATCTGAAAATCCAAAATGAGAATTGCTGCTCTTTAGCCATTTTGTGCTCCAAGTTTTATAAATTTATCTCTGTACTTAAAATTGAAAGAAACATCTACATCCGCTAAACCTTCTTTGATTATATGGGCATTTATAAAGGTCTTGTTTCTCAAGTAAAGGTAGCAAAATAAATTATTGTGCTCATCATATTTCTGGTTGTCGAACTTTATAAATACCTTTTGACCCTTTGTTTTCTCGTTCAGGAATCTGGTTGCCTGTTCATTAGTCGCCTCTTTTTCTTTTACGCCGATAAGGCGAACAACCAAATCATTATCCAGTTTCACCAACTCAGGACTGACTACTTCTTTTACAGAATAATAGAGTTCTCTATCCCCGCTGTCTTTATCAATTTTTGAACCGAATTGAAGCTTCTTAGGGTCTATCTTCTTATCGAGTTTATGAGGGTCTTTGAAAATATATGGCAGTTTTTCGATTTCTTCATTCAGGTCAATATTGGCACTATCACTCAAAAACATGTATTCAGTAGCCGCAAGATTAGATTGCCTCACATTCAGCTTATCTTTAATTGTTGGAATAAATTCCGAATTGATTTCATAGCCGACTGAACTGCGGCACAAATTATTGGCAGCAAGTGCAGTTGTCCCGCTACCGAGGAATGGGTCCAAAACCGTCTCTCCTGAAAAAGAAAACATTTTTATCAGACGGGCAGGCAATTCTTCTGGAAACATAGCAATGTGACCGTTCTGCTTTGCCCCTGAAAAGTACCAGTGCCCTGAGAAATAAGTATTCCATTCGTCTTTAGTCATTATCGAAAGTCCTTTTTGTTCCTTAGTTGGCACTGGTGCGATACCCTGCTTTTTGAAAAGTAGAATAAATTCATAATCAAGCTTCAAGATGCCGTTTCGGGGATATGGGAAGCTGCCCATTATCGTTGCCCCACCAGTTGTATTGCATGTGGTAACTTTCTGCCAGATGACAGCCCCCATATAATCGAACCCTATGGTTTCACAAAATTTAATTATTTCTGTTCTTATCGGAATTACTTTATATCGTCCATAATAAACTGACCGAGCAAACTGATCTCCGATATTAATGCAAAGCCGACAACCCGGATGTAATACTCTTAAGACTTCTTTCCAAACAAGATTCAGGTTGTTGATATAATTTTCATAGCTTTCATGGAAACCGATTTGTTTTTCTGTTCCGTAGTCTTTTAATTGCCAGTATGGGGGCGAGGTAATGACCAGATGAATCGATTTATCAGGAACAAGGTTCATTTGTCTGCTATCACCGTTTATTATTTTATGGATGGTTTTCAATGATTTCTCCTTGACTTACAGTTTAACACTTTTTCATTATATCCGGCAAAAATAACCAGCTCCTTGTCTGGTTCATTTTTTCTTGTTAGGCTTTGCTTCTCTGTCTTTTTTCTTTTCCTCTCTTTGATAGTTATACTCAAGTGGGGCATAAATTGCGTTTTTCGCTGGTCTTAATCAACGATAGCTGTGTTGTTCAGGTGAGCAATAGTACACTATTGCTCACCTTCACGCCTTGCTCTCCTTGATTAATCCTCACCGAAAAAATCGCAATTTATGCCCCACTTGAGTATAATTCTGCTTTCGACAGGCTGTTACGGAACTAAAAATCAAGGATACTGGCATACCACATATGGTATCTGGCAAGGAAATGTGGACAACATATTGTGTGCCTCTCATACCAAATTTCTATTCCGTAACAGCCTGTCGAGTTCTGAACACAATCTCTTTTTCTTGTTCGGTGTTACTTCAGTGATGGTATTCCCAGATCCTTGCAAATCTTCCGTACAAGATCATCCTTTATCTCAGTATGTCGGGGAACCGAAGACCTCTTGTTCAACATGGGATTCCACCACCATGAATGACTACTGCCCTCTCTGAGGAATTCGCACCTATTCTTGCATAAGTATGCCAGAATCTCCCTTCGTTTCATACCAAAACCAGCTCTTCTTGATAGTTTGACACAGCAACACGAAGAGCGTCTTCACGATTGAACTCAAGTGCTTCCCTTAAAGTTACATTCAGGCTCTTCAGCAATTCTTCTTTCGTCTGTTCCTGGCAATTCACTCCTGGCACCTCTTCAATCCATCCTATCCACCAATCTCCGTCTTGCTTTGTTACTGCAGTGTACATGTTTTGTTGCATCGTCTCTCCTTTTCTTGTTGCATCGGGCTAACCACAAAAATAACTGGTGGGCTACTGCCCATCCAGTTCATTTTTCTTGTTAGACAGTTGCTTTGCTTCGCCGTCCTTCCCTTTTCTTTTCCTTTCTCCGGTTGTTTGCTTAACTCTTGGCTACTCGCTTATTTTCGGTTGTTTGCTTGCTTTCGGTTCTTTGCCTGTTTGTTGGTTCTTCACCTCTTTGTGCCTTGGTTAAGTTCTCTTTTCAACTAAACGACCAGAAATATATTTATACAGAATGCTCGAAATAAGTGTTTGATACGGTATTCCTTCTTCCAATGCCTTCTTTTGGATAACCAACAGATCCTTCTGTGGAATACCAATATTCACTCGTTTATCCTTCTTGAATGTCGCTTTTGCATACTCCCGATAATGTTGAAATTTGGCTTTTGCATTAGATACGGATTGCCATTCACCTTGATCAAATGAATCAAGAAGTTCTTTTTCTTCAGGGTCCAATCTATTCATCCTTCTCTCCTCCTCTCAAGTATTTCTTTGTCGCCTTACTGTTTGGAATGATGGTTTTCAAGAATACTTCGTCTTCAGTCTCAATAAACGGTACCAAATAGACATAGTTCTTGATAGTTACAACAAAAATATGTTGTCCTCTGTATTTCTCCTGATTTGGATGCTCAACAATATCCAGCAAATCACCCCGTTGGATATGAAAAACAACCTCTTCAAATGAGATATTTCGCTCTCTTTTGAGTTTCTCGTTCTTTTCAGTATTCCAAGAAAAGTATTTCATAAAAATTATACCCTAATGTGTATCTTTTGGAAACAATAAAAGCGTTAAAAGTTGCTTGCTTAATTCTCGCTCGCTCGTTTAGTTCTTCATTTGCTCTTAGTTGTTGCTTAATTTCAACTCTTTGTCTGTCTAACGATAAAATAAGCGGTGAGCGAAGCGAATTCGCTTCGTTAATTGGTTAGGAAAAAGATTCACTCCGCCGTCTTTTTTCTTTTCCTCTCTTTAATAGTTAATTCTACTTTCAAGGTTGACCCTAATCTCCCCCGTCCGCTGGAACGCCTTGTTGGGCTACTATGTTCAATTGCAAAACCTGTAAACATGCCCTTTCTCAACTTGCAATCTTGGAAGCCCAACCCCATTAAGCAACAACCTACAATGTCCAGTACTTTTTATACTTCTCCTCAAACCATGATGGTAGAGGCTGGCATTTCAACCCACCAGCATCGTTGAAAGGGTACCCACTTCGGATGTTCTTCTCTATGTCTCCGTAAAATCTATCCGGAAAATTGGGTCCGGGCTTCGCCAAACTGTGGGACTTTTTCAGACACTTCTTGGCGAGTTCAGCCTTCCCGATACGATGGTATATATCTGCCATAAGAGTCCATGCTCGTTGGTAGTCCGGATCAACTTCAACTGCCTCGTGAGTGAATTGCAGAGCAAATCCTAAAAGATGCCAAGCCTGCTCATCCCATCCCAATTGGCTTATTCTCTGCCCCCATTCTTGAACTTTGTGTCTTCCTTCATCTGTGGTAATTTCCGGTTGCACAGATAGCAAAAATTTCTGGTGCGGTTTGCCTTGCCATTACCTGACTCTCACTACCACCCTATCTCCATAGGCACCACCACTTCCGGCACCTCAGTGATAATCTCCACCTTTTCCTGTCCGGATTTATAGGCATTATCCGCAACATCAACCACCCTCAGCAGGCATTTATACACTCCATCCGACATAACCTTATTATTCTCATCCCGTCCTTCCCAGGTAAGTTCAGATGGCGGTTCACCCTTGCCCTCGTATGTTTTAACCGTAGCACCTGTTTTATCCTTGATAGTTAGATCCCATTTCTTTACCTTGTCCTTTTGCTTAATATCCATCTTAATGGTTGTCCAGTTATACTTACCCAGCGGAGAAAATGCCTTTGGTGACACCTGAATCTTTACTGCAAAGGTTTCAAACACATAGGTAAAGGAAAAGCGATGAGCATAACCTAAATTTTGATGACTGAGGCTGTAATCTATGATATATTTCTCAAAATCTATACCCACCCCAGAGGTTATTTCTGTATTATCCAGCCCCATTCTCAAAGCAACAGACCTGTGCCTGAGCCAATACTCTGCCCCAAGATGTGTTTTATAGCCTTGAGAGTGAAGTTTCTCCACATCAAGACCAAGGAGAAAATTATTATTGAAAGACTTTAAGGCACTTCCCACCTTGATGGTAAGCGGAAATGTCTCTTTCTTATCCTTGAGTTTCAGATTTGGTGACACTATATTCTGGATATTCAACCCAAAACTCAGGTAATCCCTTAATTCCAAAAGCATTGCCCCGTCCAACCCTATTCTGGTATCGCTGTAGGAGGCAATATCCTGCGTAAATATTTTTACATTTGCACCAAGGGATAGTTTGCGGGAAACCTTGCGTCCATGTGAAAGGATGATACATCGCTCAAGTTCTGTAAGTTCACCAGTTGGCTGTGCCCTATCGTTTCTTCCATCAAAATTGCCTGAGTTTAAGAGTGCCATGCCAATCCCAAAAGCCCCAAACTCTTCTGTAGGATGGACAAAGCTGAGGAAGGAATAATTAGTATCTTCAAACAAAGGGGCAAAAAGCCCTGTAAATTCAGCGCCCTGAATTCTGGTCAATCCTGCCGGATTATAGTAGACAGAGGTAGCATCATCGCTAATTGCCACAAATGCCTTGCCCATAGCCAGATCCCTTGCCCCGGCACCAAAGCGGAGGTATGCCCCGGGCAGTCCATCATATCGGGTGGAGCCTTGAGCTGATGCGATGGATAGTGTTATAAGTATAATTGTTAGATAAAAACTCTGGACATAATGTTATTTCACCACCAATATCTTTCGTTTCATCCCTTTCTCTTGTCCCTTAACCCTGACCACACAAATATAGCCGCCATTGCCCACCATATCACCATATCCATTCCTGCCATCCCATCTTACCTGTTGAGCACCAGCCACATTAGAGGACTGATCCATATTTCGAACAAGCTCACCAAACAGGTTATATATCTGTATCTCTACATCCATAGGGCTGTCAAGATGATATTCAATAGTTGTAAACCCATCTGCATCAGGGCTAAAGGGATTGGGGAAGTTTATCACAGCACCAAGCAAAGCCGAAACAACGAAAAGAGGGGAGGACATTATTGGTCCAAGGTTACCGCTCTCATCCATGCAGGCATAATAAAGGGTATGCACCCCATAAGTGCCTACACTAAATGGGTCGGTGTATGTTGTCCATGTTCCGTCGTCTATGCGGTATCTTATGCCAAACCCCTCTTCATTCACCAAGCTGACAGGTGCTATCGGCTTGACAATAACCTCCCCATGCTTGATAAAGCCATGCTTGCCAGGGATTATCAATGGTACATTTGAGACAATACGGATATGGACAGTTTTAATGTCATATTCTCGGTATTTAATTTGTACTGTCACCATGCCTGTACTTGTTCCGGCTTTGAGGTTAATTGTTGTTGAGCCTGAGCTGTTAGTCCAGACCTTGTTCTCCCCAATCAATTCAGCATCACCGGAAACAATACTGAATTCAATAAGACCATTAGAATAAGGCATATTATCAGCAATCGTAGACAATTGAGCCATAACCGTGGCCGTCCCACCCAACAGGATAACCTGTGGAAAAACATCCGCTTTCAGACGATAGGCTGTGATGCGTACCTGACCATCACCCTTCCTGGACTCGAATGGCAACGGTCTCTGCCTTGACTAAGGTAGTCAATAATCTGGTAGCCATACCTCCCTCAAAATTTACTGGATTGGTATAGCTCGGTGGTAACTGAGATGGGCTGTTGCCTGGTCCGGTGTAGGTTAAGGTTTTATTCCCCTGATAATCCCGGGCAGTATTGCCGCAAATGTCCTGTGCAGTGATGTTGTTTATTTCAAAAATCTTATTAACCTCTGCAGAAAGCGGGACGAATATGGCAAATGTCGTTGGACTGCCTGATCTGACAGTGATTGATCCGCAGGTACCAGTAACAGTGCCGGTACTGGTTGACTCTGTAACCGTAATAGTTGCCATATCCTCTGCCCGGGTAAGTCTGAATCCGTCTACCACTACCCTGCCCTGTTCAAATATTTGAACCCCATCAGCAGGCTTTACCGGCAGAATACCGATTGGAGAGCTGATAGCATTTAATCCCCAACGAAGATCATGGTTGCCTGTATGATTTGTGGCTACATTGCCACAAGAATCCCTGGCTGTTAATGTAACCGAAAAGGTTGCCCCGGCGGTCTCGGATTGATTATGCTGGGTGGCCATCTCAAAATGAGTAACATTTGTTGGCATAACTACGATTTTGCTGCTTGTGCCCCTTATAGTTCCATCACTTACAGCAATCACAGGTGTTTTCTGAGCATTGTAAAGGATAATCCCGGTAACCGTAGTAGAGCCGTTAGCAAAGTATCGATTACTGTCTTGCGGCAGTTTTGCTTGAGTATTATTGGGTAACAATGTCCATGTAAGGTAATGCTCACCCTCATAGCCTGAGGCAAAATTGCCAAAGATATCACTGGCAACAATACTCATCTCAAATGGTACCCCTGCTGTCTCTGTGCTGGCATGTTGAGTAATCAAGCTAAAGATGGCAGCATTGCCGGATATAACTGTAATTGTTCCGGATTGTCCCGAGATTTTCCCATCATCAACTTAAATACTACAGGTACCGGCACGGATAAGGGTAGTCGTTAGCGTTGAGATTGATGAGCCATTGGAAAAGTTGACATGAGTGGTAAAATTGGGGGTGCCGGAAACGGGTCCATTTGCAGCACCAGTATAATTCAATGTTTTTGGCCCCTGATACGCCGTAGCAATATTCCCGCAATAGTCATAGGCAACAATGGGCGATAAAAGAAATGCCTGACCTGCATTAACCTCTGCTGGAGCTTTAATGGTAAGGGTTGTGGCTTCACCCGGCTTGACAATAATGGAGGTGGATGTGCCAGAGATGGTTGATTTGGCAATGATAATCGGTGACTCATTTGCCTTTGTCAGGGTGAAGCCATCAATTGTGGCTCTCCCATTGGTAAAGCTTTGGGTTCCATTAGCTGGCTTACTGGGAGAATGTCCTGGCATATCGTTTGCTGTCCATTGCCAGTCAATAGAATAAGAGCCATTAAAGTTGGTCAGGGCATTCTCATAGGTATCCTGACAGGTAAGGATAACGCTAAAGGTTGTGTTAGCTGTCTCGATATTATCATGAATGGTTGTTACCTTAAACTTAGTTGCAGTTCCTGGGCTAACCGTTATACCGCCTGATATTCCATAAAATGTACCATCGGTTACACTGATGGTTGGTGTTTCAAAGGCATTGGTCAGGGTAAATCCCTGGATAGTAGCTATTCCACTTGTAAAGGTTGGTGTGCCATCTAATGGCTTAGTGCCTGAGGGTGAACTAGTGCCTGTCCATGTGCAGGCAATTGGATAATCCACATCATAACCTGTAGCCAGATTGCCGTAAGCATCCCTTGCCCTGATAGTGATAAAGAATGGGGTGCCAGCCTTTTCTATCTGATTATTCTCGGTGGTTACCTCAAAGTGGTGTGGTGTGCCGGGGTTAACCGTAATAATACTTGAGTCTCCCTTAACACCAATACCCGGTGCCTCAATGTGAATTTGGGTATTCTCAGCTCTGTACAGAGTCACCTTGAGTGGTAAATTAGCTTTGCCATGGTCAAAGGTTACAGGATTTGGATACTTAGGGCTTCCGGTTATAGAACCATTGCCAGGGCCAGAATAATTCAACACCTTATCCCCATGATAATCTGTTGCCACATTGCCGTACAAATCGCAAGCACGGAGATCCGATAAAGAAAAGGCTGTACCAGCCATAGCTGTTGGAGGTGCCGCAAGCTTGAATTGGGTTGCCGTACCAGAATTGACTGTGATAGTGATGGATGTACCGCTGATAATTCCATCTGAGGCAAAAAGAGTGCAGGTGCCTGCACACGGCAGGGTAAAATTAGGACAAACCGCTACCCCTCCTTCAAAGGATTGAACCCCGCTGTCTGGTATTCTTAGAGTCCAACCATCAGGATAGCTTTTAGCATTCGTAGCCCAAGTAATATCATGCCCCTCAGCATAACTGGTGTCTGTCCCGCCATCTGCATTTCTTGCCACCAGCGTTACAAAAAACCCCTTACCTGCTGTCTCTGTATTGCCATTCTGAGTTACAACCTGAAAATAGCTCGCACCTTGGGCAACATTTACAAATGAAAAGGCAGCCAGTGATAAGATACATATTCCTGAAACAATCAGCCTGTGAATCATGGTCATGAGATATCCTCGTCTGCGATAGTGGCTTTTTCTTGCTCTTCGCCCTTCTTGTGAATGCAAATGCGATACAATTATAGTTTACAACAAATTTTGGATTATGTCAAGCAATTTGTAAGTGTTCGACAGGGTAAACGCACCTTAAATAGTGAAAAGTGAAAAGTGAAAAACCCCTAACACCCGTCATCAGGGACAAGGCAGTCTTCCTTCCTTCAGCCTTCAGCCTTCCTTCCCCCATTTTCCCCTATATCTCCTGCATTAATTCCTTGACAAATAGCCATCCATATAGTATCCTACTTATTATGATATTATCCCCTTTATTACCTTTACTCAAAAATTTGAATAAATACCAGCATATTGGTGCAGCTATATCCTCTGGAGCAGAGATTGCTATCAATGGTCTGGTCGGCTCATCCAAAGCATACCTGCTTTCAGGGCTTTTGGAGAAACTGAATAAATCTGTGCTCATTATCAGTCCCAGAATCTATGAGGCGGAGCAATTGCATGAGGAATTGAAGACATTTTGCCCGAATAAGGAGACAGTGGATTATTTCCCATCCCTTGAGGTTCTGGCATATGAAGAAAACCCGCCGGCTGATGAGCTTATTGGTCAGAGATTTGCTATCTTGGACAGGCTCGCCAGGGGTGAGGTGCTTGTTCTAGTCACCTCGCTTCCAGCCATACTCTATCGTATAACCAGCCCAAAGGATATTCTCAACATTAAGGTTGCAAATGGAGCTATACTTTCTATGAATACCTTGCTGGAAGACCTTGTTATGATTGGTTATGAAAGGGCTGGCATGACACAGGAAAGGGGAGATTTTTCACAACGGGGCGGGATAGTAGATGTTTTCCCCATATCCTCTGAATATCCGGTACGGATAGAATTGTTTGGTGATATTGTCGAATCTATCCGCCAATTTGATACTGTTACCCAGCTTTCTATTGATATTTTGAATGAGGTTGAGATATTTCCCAGAAAATCCATTGCAGAAAAAACATCAACCATATTTGATTATCTACCCAATGATTGCCTCATGGTTATTGATGATAGATTAACCATAGAACAGGAATATCTCCGACTAAAGGATGAAATAAATAGCCTGTATCAAGAAGCCTGCAAAGAACGCAAGGTAAAACATCCGGAAGAAATAATCCTGAGAATAGAGGATATTCTGAATCAACGACAGATGATGTGTCTTAATGCAGAAGAAACCACCCATGCCAGAGAGGTAGCGTCTTTGGCTAATACTATTCCTTCAGCCTTTTCAATTAATATTAATCCTGCACCCAATTTTGGTAGCAAACTTGAGCCTTTAATGCAAAAACTCAAGGAATACATAGATGCTGAATACATCATTATTCTCTCTGCCAATTATCAGGGACAGGCTGGACGGCTTCAGGAGTTATTAAAAGAGCATAAGATTGAGGGGAAAACAGGCATGCCGTCAAAGATACGGAGCGGTGTATTTATTGTTGTTTCTCCCCTTATCAATGGATTCGACATCCCCGAACTTCGACTGTTAATCATGAGCGATAAGGAGATATTTGGGAAATCCAGCATATTACGGCAAAGAAGGGTTGCCCGCCTTACCCAGAGCATTCCTGTTGAAAACTTCATGGACTTAAAGAAGGGTGATTTTATTGTCCACATCTATTATGGCATTGGACAATATCTGGGGTTAACAACAACCAGGGTAGAGGGAAAAATTCGTGATTTTCTGCTTCTTGAATATGCTCAAGGGGATAAACTTTATGTCCCTGTTGACCAGCTTGGATTGGTTCACAAGTATATTGGTTCTAAGGATTCTCCGCCAGAGATACATAGACTTCATGGCCGTGGCTGGGAACGCACTAAGGAAAAGGTACAAAAAGCGGTTGAGTCCATGGCAGGAGAATTGATAGAAATTTATGCTGCCAGAAAGGCATTGCAAGGTCATGCCTTTGCAAAGGATACAACATGGCAATATGAGTTTGAGTCCGGGTTTGTGTACGAGGAGACACCGGATCAAATTAAAGCCATAGAAGAAATAAAAAGAGATATGGAAAACCCTCTTCCCATGGATAGGCTTGTTTGCGGGGATGTTGGTTATGGGAAGACAGAAGTGGCTATTCGTGCTGCATTTAAGGCAGTTATGGATGGCAAGCAGGTGGCTGTTCTGGTGCCAACAACCATTCTTGCCTTTCAACATTATTCTACCTTTACAGAACGATTTACTGGGTTTCCAGTTAATATTCAGATGTTGAGCCGATTCAAGAGTCCAAAGGAACAAAAAGAGATTATTTCTGAAACAGTAAAAGGCAAGGTAGATATTGTTATCGGCACCCACCGTATTCTTCAAAAGGATATTTCTTTTCCAAATTTAGGATTAGTGATTATTGATGAAGAGCATAAATTTGGGGTAAAGCATAAGGAACGGATGAAATCTTATCGAAAATTGGTGGATGTTCTTACCCTGACTGCAACCCCTATTCCCCGCACACTCCATTTTTCCTTATGCGGTATCAGGGATATGAGCATTATTCATACACCACCACCGGGTAGGCTGCCTATCAAAACAGTTATTGTCCCGTTTGGTCCGGAGGTAATTCGAGAGGCAATACTCAGGGAAATGGACAGGGGCGGTCAGGTATTTTTTGTTCACAATCAGGTTAAAAGCATTCCCTGGATACTGGAACAATTAAACAAAATAGTACCTGATGCACGGATTGTTATTGCCCATGGACAAATGGATGAACATGAACTTGAAAGGGTTATTTTCGACTTTATGGAAAAAAAGTTTGATGTATTGCTTGCTTCAGCCATCATTGAGTCCGGACTGGATATGCCCAATGTCAATACCATTATCATCAACAATGCCCATCGATTTGGACTGGCACAACTCTATCAACTTCGCGGCAGGGTTGGTCGGGCACAGCATCGGGCATACGCCTATCTTCTTCATCAACAAGGAATACAATCATCAAAGGATGTAGATGAACGATTACAGGCGATGATAGAATTCTCTGCTCTTGGCAGTGGTTTTAATCTGTCCATGCGTGATCTGGAAAACCGTGGGGCAGGCAATCTTCTTGGTTCACAACAGCATGGAAATGTGGTTGCCATAGGATTTGAGATGTATTGCCATTTGTTAGAAGAGACTGTAAACAAATTAAAGGGAACCCCAACAAAAAAAAGAGTCAATACTAAGGTAACCCTTCCATATGAATCTTATATCCCTGAAGATTATATTCAAGTCTCACAAGAAAGGTTCCGCATGTATAAAAGGCTTGCCTCAGCTTGCTCGCAGCAGGAAATTTGCAATATCCAGAAGGAGTTTCTTGACAGGTTTGGCAAGTATCCTGACCCGGTCAGAAAATTATTAAACATGATGAATATCCGCATGTTAGCGGCAAATGCCCAGATTTTGTCAATTTCTTATAATAAGGGGGATGTGTATCTTGACTTGCCTGATTTACCTGAACTTGCCACAAGGGTTGTTGAGATGGTTATCCTTTTTTCAAAGAAAATACGGCTTAATCCCTCCCATCCCAATCGTCTTATCCTTAAATGGGAGGATGAGGAAAAGGGGATGGCTTTGTTGGAAGAGGTGATAAAAGGCTTGACACTTTCCCAACTATCTGGTATAGTAAATAAAAAATGAAGAGAGAAAATGAATGACATGAATTACAACCCCCTAACCCCCTTTATTAAGGGGGAATTAAGAATCGATGAGCTAAGAGGGCTTATTCGATACCATGATGATAAATATTACGGAAATGCATCACCTGAGATTTCAGACTATGAGTATGATCAATTGATGCATGAATTGCTGCATCTCGAAGATGAACATCCTGAACTTATCAGGGAAGATTCACCAAGCAGACGGGTAGGTGGGCAGCCATTGAAAGAATTTGCCACCATTCCACACACTATAGCTATGCTGAGTCTGGATAATACCTATTCCTATGATGAACTGCGGGATTTTGATATTCGGGTAAAAAAACTGCTTGGTCGAGAAGAAATAGAGTACACGGTTGAGTTAAAGATAGATGGGGTGAGTGCTTCCCTTATCTATCATCAGGGTGAATTTCAGCAGGGAGTAACCCGAGGAAATGGGATGGAGGGAGACGATATTACATGGAACCTTCGTACCATACGAAGCATTCCCTTACAATTAAATGAGTCTATGGATATTGAGGTTCGGGGAGAGGTTTATATGCCTGTTAAGGGATTTGAGGCATTTAATCAGACTCGAGATGTCCCTTTTGCTAATCCACGAAATGCTGCGGCAGGTTCGCTTCACATGCTTGATCCAAAACAGGTGGCTAAGCGACCCTTAAGCATATTTATTCATTCTTTGGGCAATGTGCCAAACTGGACAATACCAACGCAAGAACAAAGCCTTTGTAAATTGCAAGGGCTGGGGTTGGTAGTCAATCCCTATCACCGCTTATGTCAGGGTATTGATGAAGTGATTACCTATTGTCAGGAATGTGAAAAATTGCGGCCAGACTTAGGGTATGAAATTGATGGTACAGTAGTTAAAGTAAACTCACTGGAGTTTCAAAAGCGGCTTGGAGTAACAAGCAGAAGCCCTCGTTGGGCAGTGGCATATAAATTTACCGCTCAACAGGCAACTACAATATTGAAGGATATTATTATTCAGGTTGGTAGGACCGGAGCATTGACCCCTGTGGCTATTTTGGAACCCGTTGAGCTTGCCGGGGTAAAAATATCCAGGGCAACCCTTCATAATGAGGATGAAATAAAAAGAAAGGATATTCGAATAAATGATCGGGTAGTTATAGAACGAAGTGGGGATGTTATTCCTAAGATTGTGGGTGTGCTTCCTGCAGCAGAAGGACGAAACGCACCGTTTATTTTTCCAACTACTTGTCCAGAGTGTGGGGCAATGGTTATCAGACTTGAGGGAGAGGCAAGGTCATTCTGTAGCGGTGTGAACTGTCCTGCCGGACGCCAACGACGAATCGAATACTTTGCATCAAAAGGATGCATGAATATTGAGGGCATGGGCACAAGTGTGGTAAAACAGCTTCTTGAAGAGGGGATAATTGAGGATATTCCATCCATTTATACCCTGCGGAAAAATGGGGACAGCGCCCTATTTTTAGAAGAAAAAATAGGGCGCTGTCCCCATTTTTCTAAACGACTTTGTTCCCTTGAGGGTTGGGGAGATAAATCTGTAGAGAATCTTCTGGCAAGTATTGAGGAAAGCACAACAAGATCCCTTAACCGATTGATAAACAGCCTCGGAATCCCCCAGGTAGGTTCTAAATTATCTACAGTATTGGCTGAACATTTTGGATCCATGGAAAATGTGAGCTGTGCAACTCAAGATGAGTTATTAAATATCCCGGACATTGGACCCAAAACAGCTGCAAACATCGTTACCTTTTTCTCTCAGGAGCAAACCAAAAGCCTTCTGGCATCCCTTAAATCTCTTGGGATTAACGGAAAAGGTAAGGAAGGTGCTGCCGTTCCCCGCAGTCGTGGGGATGAGGCGGAGTTTGTCCTTACCGGCACGCTTCCCAATCTTTCAAGGGCAGAAGCAACAGAGATTATCCAGAGGCTTGGCGGTAGGACAGCGGACAATGTTTCTAAAAAAACCTCTGCCCTGATTGTGGGTGATAAGCCTGGCTCTAAGCTGAAAAAGGCACAGCAATTGGGAATAAGGATAATATTGGCTGAGGAATTTAAGGAGATGGCAATGGTAGGAATTGATAAAAACGGAGAATGATTGTAAATGAAACTAAAATTAGAACAATTAGAATACCAGCAGAAAGCCATACATTTTGTAATATCCGTTTTAAAAGGGCAGGGACAGAATACTTTTGATAATGCCTGCATAGAAGGTATTCGCTCAAATATTCTTTCATTATCAAAAAAAGAAATCCAACAGAACATTAAAGATATTGCTATTGAAAATGGCATTGAGGAACAGGCTTTAAAAATTTCAGAAGATAATGACCTTTGTGTGGAGATGGAGACAGGAACTGGCAAAACCCTTGTTTACATCAAAACCATTTTTGAACTTTTCAAGCATTACGGATTTACTAAATTTATTATTCTTGTGCCTTCGGTTGCGATTAAAGAAGGAGTGCTTAAAACATTTGAGATTTTTGAAAAACAGCTTGAGGATATTTATAATACAAAGCCTAATTGTTTTGAATATGACAGCAAACGGCTTTCAAGGGTTATGAACTTTATTGAGGAACAACATCCTCAAATTATGGTGATGACCTTGCAGTCTTTTAACTCCGATGACCGTATCCTTAATCAGGCACAGCGAGAAGACCTTTTTTTCAATATGCCCTACATTGAGGCAATCGCAAGAGCAAATCCTATAATGATAATGGATGAGCCCCAGGAAGGAATGGATACGGATAACTCGATTGAAAGAATTGAAACCTTAAATCCGCTTTTCAAAATCAGATATTCTGCAACGCATAAGGTAATGAAAAACCTTGTTTACAGGCTTACCCCTTTTGACAGTTACAAACAAGGGCTTGTAAAAAAGATTGAGGTGCTGACTGTATCTGAGAAAAATGACGAGGCGTCAATGAAGATTGAGCTTTCTAAAATTGAGTTGGGCAAAGGCGAGCCAAAAGCTGTTTTGAAGGTGTGGCATCAGACCGTTGCAGGTTTCAAATTCAAGAATACAAAAAATCTGGATAAAAACGCTGAACTATACGAGGTTACAGGAAACATTATCTACAAAGATTATGTGATTGAACAAATTGCAAAACCTATCAGAGATAAAGGGTTTGTAAAGTTTAAAAACGGTGCGGTTATTCGCGAAGGCGACCAGGCAAAAGATTGTTCCGTAATATTTGGCGAGCAGATATACTGGTTGATTGATTCTCATTTCAGGAAAAAGGAAAAACTGAAAAAAGAAGGGATAAAATGTCTGTCACTCACCTTTATTGACCGTGTTGATAACTACATACAGCCCGAAGGTGTTATTAAAAAAGCGTTTGAGGAACAGTATAAAAAAATCCATTTGGAATTTTATGGCAAAGAACCGTCACCCGAACAGATAAAAGGAATACAAGGTTACTATTTTGCCCAAACCGGCAAGGGGGATTATACGGACAATGACCGTTCGATGTCTAACAACAAGGAACTGTATGACCTGATATTAAAAGACAAAGAAAAACTCCTTTCTCTTGATAATCCCGTTGAGTTTATTTTTTCTCATTCCGCTCTTGGTGTGGGTTGGGATAATCCCAATGTTTTCAACATTGCCACATTAAATCAGAGCTACAGCGAAATAAAAAAACGGCAGGAAATAGGGCGTGGGCTTCGTATCTGTGTTAATCAGAACGGACAGAGGGTTTATGATGCGCCAGGGGTGATTGAAGGAGAAGAGATAAACCTCTTGACCGTTATTCCCAATGAAACTTATGAGACTTTTGTCTCTCAATATCAATCCGAAATTTCCGAAATTTACGGCACAAAAGAAGCAGGGGCAGAAACCCGCAATAACCATAAAGGACAAGGGATTTCTGAAAAGAAAATCAAAAGGAATGAAAGCCTGTTTAATTCCCCTTCTTTCAAAGAATTCTGGAGGCGGCTGGCAAGAAAAACCGAATATTTAGTATTCTTTGATGAAGAAAGGATTATCAATGAGTCCATTAGCTCATTAAACGGCATTACTATTTCCGAACCTAAATTAGAAATATCGCTTGGCAGGATACAAGATATTTCCGCAGATACGGTTGAAACCTCTGATTTCAGAACAGAAAACAAGGCAACTCATACTTTCTTTGCACCGCTTGATTTGGTTGAGGAGATAAGCGAAAACACCGCTCTTGCCTATCCCACTGTTTTTAAGATTGTAAAGGGCTTAACTAACTTGAAAGAGATTATCAAAAATCCACGGAATATCAAATAAGCGGTGAAGCATTTGAGCTTGATAAATTTGAACAATATATCATTAAAAATACAAAGAAGATCGAGCCGACACCTAATCGTGGAATTTATGACCATATCGTCTGGGATAGTGAGATAGAACAAAATTTTGCCAGAGATGCGGATGCAGATACCGAAGTGGTATGCTTCTTAAAACTCCCCGATTTTTATACCATCAATACCCCTGTTGGCAAATATAACCCTGACTTTGGAATGGTTTTGAAGAGGCGGAAAATCAGGGACAAAACCAGTAGTGAGTATTACTTTGTTATTGAAACCAAAGGGACAAACGATATAAATGACCGCAAAGCCCTAACGGAAAACGAGATTTACAGGATAAAATGCGCCATGAAACATTTTGATGCACTTGGAATAGAATCAAAGGTCAATTATATTGCACCTGTAAAAGAATTTGAAACTTTTAAAAGTAAAATATAGGATATTTACCATGAAGGACATGAAGATAATGAAGGTTAAGAGGGAAGGTTTTTTCTTTCTTCCTGTTCTTCATGTTCTTCATGGTAAAATCTCTTCATGGTAAAATTTCTAAAAAAGGAGAATGATGATAATGAAAAGAGAATTTAGTGAATTATCACATAAAATTATAGGGTGCGCTATTGAGGTGCATAAATTATTAGGACCGGGATTGCTGGAATCGGCTTATCAAAATTGCTTGGCACATGAATTAAAATTAAATAATATCACTTTTGAAACTGAATATCCTCTTCCCATAGAATACAAAGGGACAAGGCTTGATTGCGGCTATCGTCTGGATTTTTTTATTGAGAATACCATCATTCTTGAACTAAAGAGTGTTGAAAATATTCTGGGAATCCATGAAGCCCAGTTACTGACATATATGAAACTATTGAAGACTAAACATGGGTTCTTGATTAATTTTAATGTAAAACTTTTAAAAGACGGTATTAAGAGTTTTGTTTTATAAATTAAGATTTTCACCATGAAGAACATGAAGATTAAAAAGAGATATTTTTTCAGTTTCTTCCTTCATTATCTTCATGCCCTTCATGGTGAAAAAAAGAGAGGTATAATGAAATGGATAATCTGAATAAAAAAATGATGAATACGCCTGATTTGAATAAGGAACGACTTGAGAAACTAAAAGAGCTTTTTCCTGACCTGTTCACAATTGAAGGAAACCTCAACCCTGATGCTGCTGACGGGAATATGATTATTGAAGGTGAAAACCTTGAGGCAATGAAGGTGTTGCTTTCTGCTTACAGGGAAAGGGTGAAGTGTATCTACATTGACCCGCCGTATAATACTGGGAATGATTTTGTTTACTCCGACAGATGGGATGAGTCTAAAGAAGACTACTGGGAACATATAGGGGTTACTGAAAACGGTGTAAAAATTGATACAAACTTTGAGTCTTCGGGTCGGTATCATTCTAATTGGCTGAATATGATGTACTCACGACTGTTACTGGCAAGGCAACTTTTAAGAGATGATGGAGTCATTTTTATTTCTATTGATGATAATGAGGTGCATCATTTGAGGAAAATGTGCGATGAGGTGTTTGGGGAGGAGAATTTTGTAGCATCTTATTTATGGAAAAAGAAAGGAACTACAACGAATGTTGAAGGAGCAAAGGTTAGTTCACTAACTGAATATATTATTTGTTATAAAAAATCAGAAAATGACAGTTTGATGTATATTCAGAAAAAAGAGGCAATGTATTTAGCCATGGTTCATGGGAAAAACATTTTTGACGAAGTACTGTTAAAAAATGGCTTGATGCTGAATTATTCACTTGAACAGATAGGCAGTTTCATGGATAATAAAGTCTTTTTTGCTAAAGACGACCTTAAGGAATGTCTTGTTTGCATGAACATGAGTATCGAAAAAAAGACTTTGAAAGAGTTGGAAAATTATAAAGATAAAATCTTTATCTGTCTGGAAAGGTCTTTGAACACAACAATGAAATGGAACTTAAGACATCTGCTCGGTGATAAACTGATTGCTTTTTAATAACCAGAGAAGCCAAAACAACACATTGGCTTTTATAAGGATTAGCAAAATCTGATGTAACTACTCAGTAAAGGAATTTACCACGGAAACATAAAGGCATACAGTAACTACTTGTAGCTATATTGGACGGAAAAACTACGAAATACGCGAAAAACCACGAAAATTAATAATCAGAAGGAATTTGTGAGTCAGAATTTTTCGCGTTTTTTTGCGTTTTTCGCAAGTTATCTCTTGATAGCTGAGTAGTTACAATCTGACAAAGGAAACAGGAGTTAATACACATGAGCGATATGGGCAAGTTATTAATCTTTCTTGGCATTTGCCTGCTTGTAGCAGGGGTGGTATTTCTTGTATTTGACAAAATACCGGGATTTGGCAGGCTACCCGGAGATATTCTGCTCAAACGAAAAAATTTCACAGTTTATTTTCCGATAATGACATGCGTGGTTATAAGTATGGTTATAACCATTATCCTATGGCTGTCAAACAAGAGGTGATATGAGAAATTTATTCAGGATTATATGCTTATTGATAATGATCCTTCTACCCATTACAGCTAACGCTTTTCTTCTTCGAGTGGGATTAAAAAATGGTGTTTCAGGAATAGTGGTTTCAGCAACCAGTTATTTTGACCTGATTGATATGCATACCAATCAGGTTATATTAACAACCTATGGTTGGCGAAACTACAAAATTGATGTGGAAAATGGAGGATTAGCGGTTGAAGGGGTAGGAACCTTTCAGGGGCCGATTATCCTTGCTCCCATATCTAATGCATTTGGAAAGGTTGATAACAAGGCATATCGAGGAAAATTAGAAATATCCAGAACAAATAACGCAAGGATAATGGTAGTAAATATCATTGATATTGAAGAATATCTTTATGGGGTAGTGGGAAGTGAAATGTCTAGTAGCTTTCCCTTGGAGGCATTAAAGGCACAGGCAATTATTGCCCGAACATTTGCCCTGGCAGGATTAAAAAAGCATCAAGATAAGGGCTACAATCTTTGTTCTACGACTTGCTGTCAGGCTTATAATGGTGCTTTGGCAGAATCTCTGATAATTACCACAGCTGTGGACCAGACTCAATCCCTTGTTTTAAGCTATGGAGGCAACTTAGCCAAAACATATTATCATTCTTGCTGTGGTGGTAAAACCGCTCCTTTTGTTTGGAAGGGACAGGGAGAACCATATCTTCAAAGTAAAAGCTGTCCCTTTTGTAACCATTTGCGAAATTCCAGCTACTCATGGACGCAACGGATCAGTTTCTATGAGCTTCAAAAGGCATTTGGCACTGACAAGATAACCTCCATATCTATAAATGCACAAGATGAGAGTGGTCGGGCAAAAACCATATTAATCTGTCAAGTGTCTGGAAATACTACCATTGATGCCAATAAATTCCGAAGTACCATGGGCTATACCCGTGTAAAGAGTACCTTGTTTACCATGGATAATGATGGCCAAGGTGTTGTCTTAAATGGAAATGGTTATGGCCATGGTGTTGGGTTGTGTCAATGGGGGGCAAGGGGAATGGCTGAAGCAGGATATACCTTTAAGGAGATTCTGGGTTTTTATTATCCAGGTGTTTGCTTGCAAAAAATAGCCTTTGAGAAAAAAATGAGAGGCAGACAAGATGAATGAAACAGATACCCTTATTCGATTAGTTCTATCTACCATACTTGGTGGGTTAGTGGGTATGGAACGGCAAATCCACCATAAACCAGCTGGATTACGCACGCACATCCTTGTGTGTATTGGTGCATGTCTGTGTATGATTATTGGACTCTCTCTTAACAAAGAATTTGGCAATACGATTGATCCGTCCAGAATTGCTGCTCAGGTTGTTTCAGGAATAGGGTTCTTAGGTGCCGGGACAATTATTGTTTCAAGGGCAAGCGTTAAGGGTTTGACGACCGCAGCAAGTATCTGGTCAACCTCTGTGCTCGGACTTGCTGCTGGTAATGGGATGTTTTTTGCAGCATCAGTGGCAGCTATTCTTATGGTTATGGTGTTGTTTATCCTTGAATTCGCTGAAGAGAGGTTTGCATTAAAGGAAACTGATGTAAATGAATAAATCTCCATTTTTGAATATCAAAACTACAGCAGAGACGATGGATATTTTGTATAACTGTTTTGCACCTGAGGGAGGAAAGGGAAGGAGGCAGGAGGCAGGAGAAAAAGGGGCAGAATCCTTCCCTTTACCTCGCAATATAGAAACAATCCCTCTCCTTGAGGCTAATAACAGGGTTTTGGCTCAGGATGTTTATTCTCAAGAGGATGTTCCAAATTTTAATCGTTCAACCATGGATGGTTATGGACTTGATGCCAGGGATTCGTTTGGTGCTTCATCTAATATGCCCGCATACCTGAATATAATAGGTGATGTATTTATGGGAGAGGCTACGACCCTTAAACTCTCTTCTGGTGAAGTGGCAAGAATTCCTACTGGTGGCATGCTGCCAGATGGTGCCAATGCCGTGGTAATGATTGAACATAGCCATGAGATTGACAGTAAAACGATAGAAATTCAAAAGCCAGTGGCTATAGGGGAAAATACGGTTTGTGTGGGTCAAGATATTAAAAAAGGAAACCTGCTTTTTTCAACAGGCAGGCTCTTGCGAGCATATGAGATTGGGGCATTAGCCGCTATTGGTCAAACAGAGGTGGTCGTTTACCAAAGATTAAGAGTAGGGATAATATCCACAGGAGATGAGATTGTGCCATCGCGAATCCTGCCAAAACCCGGCCAAGTAAGGGATATAAGCTCCTCTCTCCTTGGCTCTAAGCTATTAGAACTTGGAGCAATACCGGAATTTTACGGGATTGTTCAAGATAAGGTTGAATTAATCCGTGATGCCATCACAACGAGTGTTGCTAAAAACGATATGGTGCTTATCTGTGGCGGCAGCTCTGTTGGGACAAGGGATCTTGTGGTTGATGCTATTTCATCCATGGGTAAAATATTGATTCATGGCGTAGCCATGAGACCGGGCAAACCAACTATTATTGCACAGATTAAGGGTAAGCCTGTCATTGGTTTACCCGGACACCCTGCCTCAAGTACAATAGTCTTCCTTGTTCTGGTTCAACCATTACTTGCCTGTCTTCAAAACACCTCCTTGAAGCAATGGCATATAACAGCTATAACCTCCCGCAATATTCCTTCCGGATCAGGAAGAGAGGATTATGTACGGGTGAAGATACGGGAAGAAGATGGCAGGTATCTGGCTGAACCTGTCTTTGGACCATCAGGGCTTATCAGTCCTGTGTTTGAGTCAAATGGATTGATCAAGATACCTATCGATTGTGAAGGGCTGGATACGGGGCAGGAAACAAGGGTTATGCTGATATAATGGTAATCATTTGGGTAGTGTAAGAAGAGGTTGGCGAAGTAAAAATTACCTCCTTAATCACATCCCTAACATCTTCTTAACAACACTAATAAATTCCTTTCCCTCTTCTAACTTAAGGTTAGCCACAGGCTCAATAATCTCTTCTTGAATATCATAATCAGCTATTTCTCTAATCTTGCGTCCATTGATGAATATCTTATGATATTTAGCAGCAATTCTCATTATGGCAAAACTTATGTTCAAAGGGGAATAAGGGAATAGAGGAGATGGTGTCGATTATCAACAGAATTGTCGGTAGGACAGTCATTTCTGCCTGTCCTGTTGCAGATGACAGGCAAGAATGCCTGTCCTACCGATTAATCTCCATATCTCCCCCTTATCCATTTTACCATAATAAGAATTGCTGCTCCTGCATACTTAGGATTAAGAAGTTGAAGTCAGTGCCATTCGTGTCTACTTCTATTCCGTCACATCCTCAATAATATACTCCATAGCCACTTCTTTGCAATTTGGAAACAATGGGCAACGGATACACTCGCCCCAGATCTTATGGGGCAGAGAGGATGAGGGGATAACCTTAAATCCTCTTTTTGAGAAAAAATTCTGTTTATAAGTTAAGGCAAAAACCTTTATTATTCCCAGAGATTTGGCTTCCTTCAGTGCAGAGTCTAACAATTCTGAGCCTATTCCCTGACCGGAGAATTCTTTTAATACAGCCAGAGACTTAATCTCTGCAATATCCTCCCAGACAATATGAAGGGCACAGCACCCAACTATTTTTCCATCTATTTCAGCAATAAAATAATCCCTGATATTTTCATAAATATCCCCTAATGCTCTGGGCAGTAGCTTTCCCCTTTTAGCATATTGATTAATAATTGCCTGAATAACAGGAACTTCTCGGATATCAATCTTTCTAATCTTCATTCCTTCCCTGCCTATAATAATATCATCTCTTTGGGGTTTGTGAACCATGCCTTAAATTATATCATTATCATTATATCTTGTCAATGAATTTTTTAGCAGGGCTTAAAAGAAGGGAAACGCCTTATTTTGAACTTACAGACGGGCTACAAAAACACTTGACATATAATATCAATAATGATATTATAATAACTGTAATTGCTGCATATTTATAATAAACAGGAGTATGCTCATGTCTGAAGAAAATGTTATGGATCTTGTTCAATTATGGCGGGATGGAGAAACCGAAAGGTTTGATGAAATAGTAGTAAAATATCAAAAACTATTATGCAGCATTGCTTATCTTTTATTGAGACGAGATTATCAGCAGTCTTGTCAGATTGCTTGTGAGGCATTTGCCTATGCTTATCATAATCCATACAAATTTCATGATGAATATTCATTAAAAATATTTCTTTGCCAAACACTTATAACCATGGTTAAGGAAAAATTAAAGCAAAATGATGCCAATAAGGATGAGTTGCTTCAAGAGTTGCTTGAGGGTTATAAGCCTGATAAGGTTTCCATGCAAAGGGCAGCAGGGGATATATTGGCGGAAAAAGAAAGATTGCAAGAATATATCCTGGATAATTTAGAAACATTATTGTTTGAACAGATGGTAATGATTATCCTCAGGGATGTATTTATGTTTCCCTTTGAAGAAATATCTGAAATTATGAAATTGCCACTTAAAACAATACCCTCTCGACTCCATCGAGCCAGAATAGGGCTAAGAGATAAGATAAAGGATGTGATTTATAGTGGAATGTAAATATGTTCAAAGCCAGTTGAGTTCATTTCTGGATAATACAATTAAACTTCCCTTACCCATAAAGGAGCATCTTGAAACTTGTTCCGTGTGTCAGGAAGAATTGTCCTCAATCAAACGAACCGTAGAGCTTACATCCTCTATTGAAGGGATTCTTCCTTCAGTTGATTTTTTATCCATGGTTCAGGAAGAAATAAAAAAAGAGGTCATGCCTGCCCTGCCAAAACATAATTTATTCTTGACAAAAAAGCATATTATTTATGTAATATTATTAGCTTCTGCCGGGTTGTGGTTGGCAAAGATATTTTTGTTTAAGGAGAATATATCGCCAGTTATTCTTTATAAAGCAAACTCTCAAACAGCTACAATTTCTACCGGTCAGGCAGATTCTTTGCCCCTTGTTATTATGAGTAAAATTCCCTTAACCACGCCACCTTTAGAGGAAAAAATACTGCTGTCTTCTCCAACAAGTAAGATTGGGATTATCGCCAATCCAGTACTAATGGAGAGCGAGATTATGGTATTCCCTGAATCAAAAAACCTACCAACAGATATTCCTATTGACATCTTTCCTGAACAAATACCCTTAAAACCAAGGGCAAGGGTATTGAAGTTGGTTATTGATGAAGAATCAATAGAAAAGAAGGAGTTAGAGGAGGAGGATACAAATAAACAGCTCCCCTATAGTCATTATGAGTTGGGAGATTTTGTTATTAGATTGGCTGATTATAATGAGGTTTGTTCTGCTCAATTGCAGGATGTGGTTCTGGTATATGAATTGGCAAAATATGGAAACCCAAATGAATTAGAGGAAAAAAAGAATGGTATTAAGGATATTATTCAGGGTATTGTTTCAGGACATACCTTGCAAGAAATAAAACGAACGGAAAACCTTAAAAAGGAATTAAGGGATAGGATAAATCTCCTGCTTAAAGAAGGCAAGATATTGCAGGTGGGATTTAAGTTGGTGGCAGAGTGAAAGAGTCATGGTGTTGTTAGGAGTCAAGAAAAAATAAGTTATACACCAAGAGTCACTCAAAACACTCAAGTTATTTCGACCTGTGCAAGCGAGTTTTTTTAACACAAAGAACGCAAAGATCACAAGGCTCACTTATTTCTCACACAAAGCCACAGAGATCACAAAGACATATGAGATTTTTCTTCTTTTCTGCCCTTTGTGTGCTTTGTGTCTCTGCGAGAAGAAATTCCGATTGCACAGGTCGAGTTATTTTTTCTTGACGACTTAAACTCATAGGGAAAGCGTAAAGAGGGCAAATTTACCCTTGTGTCCCTTCCTCTTCCCCAAATATTTTCAGCAAGGTTTTTATAGTTATCTGGTAATCTGCTTTTTCACATATCCCTTGTTTAAGAAACTCCTCTACCTCTTCAATCTTGGAGAGGGCATAATCAATCTTCGGGTTTGATCCCTTTACATATGCCCCAATATTTATCAGATCCTGAGACTCTTTTATGATTGCAACTATTTCTTTTAATCTTCTGGCTGCCTGATCATGGCTGGCATCAACAATATCAATCATTACTCGGCTAATGCTTGAGAGGACATCAATTGCAGGATAATAATTTCTATGTGCCAGATCACGGGAGAGAACCACATGGCCATCTAAGATTGCTCTGGTATTATCTGCTATTGGTTCGTTCATATCATCTGCATCCACAAGGATGGTATAGAGCCCGGTAATAGTTCCTACAGAATTCGTTCCTGCCCTTTCTAAGAGTTTGGGTAGAATGGTGAAGACTGAAGGGGTAAATCCCCGGGTTGTTGGCGGCTCACCAATAGAGAGACCAACCTCTCGCTGCGCCCGAGCAAATCGTGTAATAGAATCTATCATAAGCATAACGGCATAACCCTGATCCCGAAAAAATTCAGCAATAGCAGTGGCAACAAATGCTCCTTTTAATCTGAGCAATGGAGACTGTTCTGCTGTAGCTACAATTACCACAGATCGTTTCAATCCTTCCTCTCCAAGGTCTTTTTCAATGAAATCATTAACCTCTCTTCCCCTTTCCCCAATCAAGCCAATAACATTTATATCTGCTCGGGTATTTCTGGCAACCATACCCATCAGGGTACTTTTGCCTACCCCGCTTCCAGAAAATATGCCAAATCGTTGTCCCTTTCCTACAGTCAGGATAGCATCAATGGCTCTAATCCCTAAGGGTAATACCTCTTTAATCCTCGGTCTACAGATTGGATCCGGGGGCGAGTTAAGGACAGGGTATTCTTGAGTACAGAGGAGTGGTCCATGTTCATCTATTGGTCTTGCCAGTCCATCAAGGATCCTTCCCCGTAATTCCTCTCCTACCGGTACATTAAAGAAGCTACCAGTAGAAATAACCTCACAGTTTGGGGCTATTCCTTCCATTTCTCCCAGAGGCATGAGCAGAATCCTATCCTCCCTGAATCCCACAACCTCTGCCTTTATAAATGTTCCTGAAGAAAAACGAATCAGGCAGACCTCCCCAAGGGCACAAGGCGGGCCAGCTGATTCAATTAACAGACCAATTACCTGTTTTACCTTGCCTTTAAGCTGAATGGTCTCTATATGCTCCAGTTTTTCTTTGTATTTAGATATAAGTGGTTTCATTGATTCCTCCATTTATACTCAAGTGGGACATAAATTGCAATTCACACTCCCCTTGCTATGGTCAGGACAAAAATATCACTGGCACCAGATTTTTTCAAGATTCGGCTGCACTCATTTGAGGTAGCACCGGTTGTAAAAACATCGTCAATCAAAAGTACCCTTTTCCCTGAAAATTCTTTAGGCTGCTGGATACAAAAAGCATTATACACATTTCTTATTCGCTGGTTTCTTTTCAGTGAAGCCTGTGTGATAGTGGCTTTTATCCTTTTGAGATTATTTCGAGACACAGGGATACTCAGCTTTTTACCTATGAAGCCAGCCAGAAGAGCTGACTGATTATATCCTCTTTTTCTTAATCTGGCTTTGCACAAGGGGATAGGGACGATAATATCTATTTTGTTTATCCATTCCAGATGAATGATACTATCTACCATTAGATGACCAAGGATGTTTTGCAGCCCTGTTTTGCCTTCATACTTAAAGAGCCAGATAGCCTTTTTTAATACCCCTTCATATGTTCCAACTGCTCGTGCAAATGTAAAATATCTCCTCATGGTACGGCATTCACGGCATAAGGGATGTTGCAATCGACTAAATGATGAAACCAATGGCTTTCCACACTTATCACATACAGGCAACTCAATTGGTACTATTTTTTCAAGACAATTAGAGCAAATGTATCGTTCTTTTATCATTTCCAGAGGGTTGGAGCAAAGGCTGCATTCTGCTGGAAAGATAAGGTTGAACAATCCCCAAAGAAGAGTTTTTGCCATGGGTAACAATTGTAGCATTAAAGATTCCTTTCACCACACCACGGATCCGCAGCCATATAATCTTTTTCTTTGGAATAATAATATGCCCTGGCTCTACAGCCGCCACAGATTTCCCGATATTCACAACCCCTGCATTTTCCCTTATAGGCAGAGCTTCGGAGCTTACGGAGTATTGGGGACTCCTTCCATAGGACAGAGAATGGTGTTTCCTTAATATTTCCTATTATCAACGGCAGATAAGGGCAGGGGGAAATATCCCCATTGGGTAAGATGCAGCAATAACTTATCCCTGCCAGACAACCTCGCACAAAGTGAGGGGACATGCAGCCTGCTTTAGAGGCAAGAGGCATAAATTGAGGGGCACAGGTTGGTTTTAATTCAAAAGCAGGATTCTTTAGCTGTCTTTCTGTAATGTCCTTTAGCAGAGCAATATATTTTTTTTGAGACATTTGAGATGTTAATTCTTTTGCACGGCCGGTATGCACCAAAAAAAAGATATGATGTGCCTTTGCCCCAAGCCGTTGAGACATATCAGCAAGTTCAGCAAGTTTATCCATATTAAAATCCATAACCGTGGTGTGTATCTGAAAATCAAGCCCCATCTGGAGACAGGCATTGATACCAGCCATAGTTTGTTCAAAAGACCCCGGACATTGCCTGAATTCATCATGGTTTTTTGAATTACTACTGTCAAGGCTTATCCCTACCCGACCAATTCCAGCATCTTTCAATCTCTTTGCTATCTTCAAATCAATCAATGTCCCATTGCTTCCCAGAACACAACGAATTCCCATAGATGCAGCATATTCAATCAATTCATATATATCATCCCTAAGCAGTGCCTCTCCACCAGAAAAGATAATGCGATCAAAGCCACTTTCTCTGAGTTCAAACAACAGGTGCTTGCCCTCAATAGTATTCAGCTCATGCTCATCCCTTTCCCCAGCATCACGATAGCAATGTTTACACCGCAGATTGCACGCTTTCGTCATGTTCCATGAAACAAACATAATGCCTCCAGATTATAGGTCTTATAAGACCTATATAGGCGAGTTAGAAAATAAGTTGATAGATTGATGAGTTGAATAGTTGATAGGTTGAAGAAACACAAAGACATAATTCCTAAACATTTCCCATCAACCCATCAACTTATCAACTATTCAACTCTTTTTAAATATATTCCCCAAACTTTTCCTTTCTCTTTTCCAACACATTTAAGAAGGCATCAACTACCTTAGGATCAAACTGTTTACCAGCACACCTTTTAAGCTCCATGATTGCGGCATCGATATCAAGGGCATTTCTATATGGTCTATTAGAAACCATTGCCTCAAAGGAATCAGCCACCTCAATAATTCGAGCCTCAAGGGATATTTCATCCCCAGACAAGCCATTTGGATACCCTCTTCCATCTATCCTTTCATGATGTTGTGAAACCCCAGTAACAATATCTTTTGGAAATTCTCCGGATGAAAGGATCTTAAAGCTGATAAATGGATGATTTTTTACCTTTTCAAACTCATCTTGTGTTAATCCACCCGGTTTAAGAAGTATATTTTCCGGTATGCCAATTTTTCCAATATCATGAAGAAGGGTAGCAATCTCAATGGTTTCTATAACTGCCTTTGGCATATTAAGCTCCCGTGCAGTAGCCACAGCATACCATGCTGTCCGTTCGCAATGTCCTCGGGTATGGCTATCCTTAGCCTCTATTGCCTCTGCCAGAGAGCGGGTAATATTTATAAGATTAGTTTTAATCACAGTAATCAATCTCTTATTTTCAATAGCTATTGCAGAATGAACAGTCAGATTACTCAAAACTTGAATCTCATCCATTGTATATTCATGAGGTCTTGTGGAATAAACCGTAAGCACACCAAGTATACTATCCCTCATCAATAAGGGCACTGATAACATGGAAACAATTCCTTCATCTATCACCTGTTGTGGATTTTCCAAAAGATTGTTTATCCTTACATCCTCTACAGCTATTGGTCTTTTTGTCTCTGCCACTCGACCAATAATACTGTTGCCTATTTTTATCTCATGCCTTTCATCAACATACTTCTTGCTCAACCCACAAGAAACAGTCATAACCAGCTCTTTTTTCCCCTGATCCAATAATCGCAGGGAACATTTTTTTGTATTCATGATTTTAGCTGTATTTTTAACAATGGTGTCTAAGACATCCTTTAGTTCAGCATGGGCTATCATGGTTTTACTTATCTGGCTTATAGCAGCAATCTCTGTATCTTTCTGCTTCAGCAAAATCTTATCATTGTATAACTCAGAGATGAGTTTACTTGTAGCTTCCATATCTTTCAAGATAGTGTCCAATTTTTTTTTCGGCAGGGAAGGGCGGACATTTGCCAGGGGTGCTACCCCTGCCAGAGGTGCTACCTCCTTGTTCGTCGTTTTATTTCTGGAGCACAGTTCCTCGGAGACCATCCCGCCAACAAGATTATCCCTCAGCACAATCGGCACAATCAGGCACAGATTTCCAGTTGGGCTTATAACCTGTTCCCCTTTACCCATAGCAGATAGCCTTTTTAATGTTTCAGCATAGAATTCAAGGCAAATGCTTGAATCAACCTCCCCATCTATTACCTCCCCTCTTTCATTAATCAACCACATATTCAGCCCTGATGCCTTCTGCAACATTTTTATTATCTGATGAATTCGAGACGAAACAATTAACCTTGACAGTGTACATTGTCTGGGCAAGATTTAATACCTCCTGATATTTTATTATCGTAGGGATGACTCCTAACGACTGACCGCTTACTTAATAATACCATCCAACCTTATTGTCTGTATCTTTTGACCCACAGCATTATAGATATATATCTTCGAAGCATCCTCAAGGTAGGGAATATGTAAGATAATTTGCTGTTTATCCAATATCTTCATTCTTTCATCCTCAATAGCCTGCTTCTCAATATCTTGTTTAACCTTGCGTTTAACCTTATAGAGACTATCACCTTTAATCAGGTTATTGCTTATTTGTTTAGGAAATCCATTTGATTTTTCATTCGCAGTATATCCTTGCGTATCAGCTGAAGCCTTTTTATTAATAGAAAAATACAGTGTTTTTAATGTCCTGCCTGCAAAAGAGACCATATTCATCTTATAGGTATTTGATCCCGGAAATGACTGGATATTTTTATCCCTTTCTGCATAGGTCTGCTTGATGCGTATTCCTTCACACTCTACTTTATTCTTATTACAACTGAGTGATATTTCATAATGTTTAAGCCCAATATCTGCCTCTGTAGTTGAAGGAATAATAAAAATTGCAAGAAGTAATAGAAGATGCTTGAACATATCCCCCTCCGTTTAGTTCACAGACTGGAAGCCTGTGCCACGGTATGTACATTCCCCATACTCACCAGATACAACACCGCCATCCTTACTGCTATCCCATTAGTCACCTGTTCTAAGATACATGAATGCTGCCCATCTGCTATTGCCCCGGATATTTCTATATCCCGATTAATGGGTCCAGGGTGCATAATCAGAACATCGCTCTTAGCTGCTTGAAGATGGCTCTCCTGCAATCCATAAAATTCTGCATACTCACGGATAGTGGGAAACATGCTGGTTTTTTGCCGTTCCAATTGGAGACGCAAGAGCATGATAACATCTGCATCCCTGACCGCTTCAAGCAAATTATAGGTTATCTCTACACCCAGTTTTTCAATCCCTATTGGCATCAATGTTGGAGGGCCACACAATACCACCCTTGCCCCCATCTTAATTAATCCCCAAATATTTGACCTTGCTACACGACTATGCAGAATATCACCAATAATAGCTACCCTTAGCCCATCAAGCCTACCTTTTTTTTCTCTAATGGTAAACATATCCAATAAGCCTTGAGTTGGGTGTTCATGGCTACCATCGCCAGCATTAATCACTGAGCAATTAATTAGCCTTGAAACCATCTGCGGCACACCAGCCTCAGCGTGTCTGATAACAATAATAGATGGCTGCATAGCCTCTATGGTTTTAACAGTATCCTTCAAGCTCTCACCCTTAACCACACTACTACTGGCAATAGCTACATTCAATACATCTGCAGAGAGTCTCTTGGCTGCAATCTCAAAGGATATGCGAGTACGAGTGGATGGCTCATAGAAAAGGTTGACTATAGTATGACCCCGTAGGGTTGGGACCCTTTTCACCTCTCTATTGGAAACCTCCTTAAAAGAGGCTGCTGTATCCATGATACGGGTTATGTCCTCTGCAGTTAATTCTTGTATACTTAAAAGATGATGGTGAGAAAAATGCATCTTTACTCCATTTGAAGTTGTAGAATAGTAACTACTCAGGTAAAGGAATTTACCACGGAGAACACATAAGTTGATAGGTTGATAGGTTGATGAGTTTATAGGTTAAAGGAACACAGATTCATAATTTATAAACATTTCCTATCAATTCATCCACTTATCAACCCATCAACTATTCAACTTATCAACTTTTTGTGTCTTCGTGCCTTTGTGGTGAGTAGTTACATAGAATAAATAATATCACAAATCCACAACCTGCAACATTCCTTTTACAACCTTTATTTTGATATTATCTGATGCTGTCGTGCCTTGTGTCGCAAGTCGTATATTCTTATGCAAATAATAGCGATAATACCAACAATAGAAAGCACACTAAAAAGTATAACTGCTTCCATCAGCTAACCATCCTTTTCTTCGTCATTTTCACATCTACAAATCAATACCTCATCACATCCATCTATTTCCTCTACCTTTACCTCAACAACCTCATCCTTTGCGGTTGCGACAACCTTGCCTATATAATCAGCTTGAATCGGCAATTCACGGTGTCCCCTGTCAATAATCACAGCCAATTGAATACTTGCCGGACGGCCAAAATCCATTAATTGGTCAATGGCACAGCGAACTGTTCTGCCAGTATATAACACATCATCTATCAGGATAATTCTTTTTCCAGTGATATTAAATGGAATCTGGGTAGGTTTTACAACAGGCTGGTCAGAAATGGTGGTCAAATCATCACGATAAAGGGTAATATCCAGCACCCCCATCTCAAGCAGACAATCTTCAACAGAGGCAATATTTTTTATAATACGCTCGGCAATTGGGACACCACGACTCCGTATCCCAATAATACATATGTCCTGCGTCCCTTTGTTCCGTTCTAATATCTCATAAGAAAGCCGTAGGATTGCCCGGGACAATTCAATTGAATCCATAATCCGGGATTTTATTGTTAATTCCATGATAATCCTCTTGTTAGACTAAAAGAGATTAAACCACGAAGGACACGAAGAACACGAAGTGAAATTTGACAAAATATCCAATAAAGTTAAAGGTATAAAAAAGTTTGTTTTCTAAAATCTTCGTGTATTTCGTGCTCTTCGTGGTAAAAATAAGGGATTAAACCACGAAGGATACGAAGGACACGAAGTGAAATTTGACAAAATATCCAATAAAGTTAAAGGTATAAAAAAGTTTGTTTTCTAAAATCTTCGTGTATTTCGTGCTCTTCGTGGTAAAAATAAGGGATTAAACCACGAAGGATACGAA
>Ga0210016_1000149_pt1 | contig 54419 bp, 48 predicted proteins | sample CryGeyCG2014_300_FD_185454 | JGI IMG/M metagenome (GOLD analysis project Ga0210016, IMG submission 185454) | Groundwater microbial communities from aquifer - Crystal Geyser CG02_land_8/20/14_3.00 (SPAdes) (version 2) | ecosystem: Environmental > Aquatic > Deep subsurface > Groundwater | place...
CGATGCGCCTACCCCAGCCTCTTTGCTGAAAAATTAATATTTTTTTTCCTTTCAAATTTGGCATAAACTATTAGACTTGTCGCTTAATAATCTTTCTGCCGCAATTTGAAATTTTGAGCGTAAAATTATAAAAGGTCCTCTGTTTATATTAGCATATAAACATCGTCGCTTTTCTAATTTTTCGCTCAAAATTTCTTCATTTCGCCACGAAATCTTATTAAACAACAAGTCTATTTTTATATTTAAAATAATAGCTATTATCATCTTCTTTAAATATTTTAAAATTATTTTTTTTAAAAAATTTTCCGGACAGGATATTATTTTTGAGGGTTTGCGCGACCACTTCTTTTCCCCGCACACCAAAAGCTTCCAAAGCTTCGCTAAGCAGCGCTTTGCCCAGCCCTATTCCCTGATAATCGGCGTCAACGGCGATTGAAACAACATAGTTATAATTGTCGCTGTCAAAATCAAACCGACAATACCCAACCACCTCTCCCTCACCCTCCAAAACAAAACAATGATTATCGCCACCGCGAAAATATTTATTTTCAAACCATTGGTTATGTTTGGCAAACGGCGTCTCTTCCTGATTATTGGAATTCTGCCGCGCCAGCGGATGATTTCTAATCTCCCAAATCCTTTTTGAATCTTCTCTTTTAACTTTTCTAACTTTGATGTTTTCCATATTTTATCTCTTTACCAGATTCCATGAAAGCGACGTGCCTTTTTCTATATCCATCTTCGCGGTCTTACCCAGTATCTTATCGTAATATTTCGGCTCCAAGCCGTGCCCGGGCCTGATTGATTTCACATTTTTTTCCGTAAATTTTTCTCCTTTTTTAATATTGCCGACAACAAATAATGACTTTCTAAATATAACATTCCCCGACTCTTTTATTCCGGCCCCGTAACTTGGCTTGCCAATTGCAATCTCCACCTGCCTTACCCCCTCAACCATTATTTTAAATTCATCCGGTTCAAGGGAAAAAGCCGCGTCCGCGCCGCCGTCCGCGCGCGCCAGAGTTAAATGCTTTTCAATGATCTTCGCTCCCAATGCCACTGACGCTATTGTTATCGCTGAATTCAAATTATGATCAGATAAGCCGACAATCGTTTTTAACTTTTTAGCCAAGTCGGGAATGGTCGCCAAATTCATTTCTTCCGCCTTTGCCGGATAAGAACTGACGCAATGAAGAATAGCCACGGCTGGACAACCATTATTTTTTAATGTTTTAATAGCTAATTTAATTTCATCAAGCGAAGCCATGCCACGCGACATAATTACCGGCTTTCTTGTCTTGCTGATTCTTTTTAATAAGGGAATGTCAATCACTTCAAAAGAGGCGACTTTATACAAACTTACTTTCATTTTTTCCAAAAAATCAACCGCGGTATTGTCAAACGGCGTGGAAAAACAAACCAATCCTTTTTTCTCCGCGTACTTTTTTAATTTTGGCTGCCATTCCCACGGAGTATATACTTTTTTGTATAAATTATACAGTGTCTGCCCTTTCCAAGCTTTATTAACTTTAACTTGAAAATATTTTTTATCACAGTTAATGGTAATTGTATCCGGAGTATATGTCTGCAACTTAATTGCGTCCGCTCCAGCATAAGCTGCGGCGTCAATAATCTTATAAGCTCGTTTAATTTCCTGATTGTGGTTACCAGACATCTCCGCAATTATAAATGTAGGATTGCCTGAGCCGATTTTTCTTTTCCCTTTTGGGGTTTTTATTGTTATATTTTCCATATTATCTATATTTATATGTTCCTTCTCTAATTTGTTTAACGCCTTGCCTTTCAATTTTAATTATTTTTTTCATTCTCTCGCTCTTATAAGCATTCTTAATTTTATTTTGCCATTCTTTAGAGTCGTTTACCATTAAAATATCTTCTGCTGCTTCTATTTTTAATTTATCTTTACTTAATAGCTTTTTTAATCTAGATAACTTAGAAATATTTTCAATCATTGCCTGTATTCTTGGCAAATGATATATATTAGAAATTATAATAAGTTTATTAATTTCTTTATTTATAATAATTTTTTGTAATTCCCATAATTGTCCAAAAGTTTTATCAGAAACTCTTTCTTCAATAATATTTTTTTCTGGTACACCTAAATTAACTAACTCTTCTTTTATTACTTTGCATAAAAGGGGTCGATTATCATCACTAATTTCCCAACCCTTTCCCCCACTAGCGACAATAAATTGGTCTGGGCTATCCTTATATAAATAACTTGCGGCTAATACACGAAGGTATCCCCCGGGAGCTCCCCATTGTTCATCCGCCTCATCAATATTAGTATTGCGCCACTTCCCATCTTTATTTTTTTTTAAGCCCGTGCTTAATACTGCTATTAAATTATTCATTATCGTACTTTAAAAATATTAGTAATCGGTTCGCCATTTAAAGCTCCTCTTAATTTATCCTTATCTAAAAGTTCTTTTAATTTAGGAAAAATATTCGCATAAGCGCTGACTAAGCCGCTAATATCTTTTTTCGTATGGCTAAAACTCATATTATGCTGACCGTACCAAAGAAAACCGGCTTGAATCAATTCCTGCTGCAGATAACTTTTTATTTCCAAATCTGAATATTTTCCATAAGGATAAGCGAACATCAAACTCCAGCACGGCTTACCTTTAATTTTTATTACTTCTTCCAAATTATTTTTCTTAATTAATTTATCTGTTTCTTTTATTAAATACGCACCAAGCTTCCAAATATGTTCAATAACTTTCTTTTTTTCCATTTCTTTAATGGTGGCGATGGCGGCGGCTATGGACAACGTCTCTCCGCCGTTAGTAAATGAATAGAAAATGTCCTCAATTTTTTTCATATATTTCTTCTTGCCCACCAAAGCCGATATCGGCATGCCGTTGGCCATTGATTTTCCGAACGCGGCCAAGTCAGGCGTTACGCCGAATAATTTTTGCGCTCCGCCCAAGCTAAAGCGAAAACCGGTAATCACTTCGTCAAAAATCAAAAGCGCGCCGTTTTTATGCGCTAACGTTTTCACTTTTTGCAAAAAGTTTTTCTCCGGCTCAATGTAATTCATCGGCTCCATTATCACGGCCGCCACTTTATTTTTATTTTCTTTAAATATTTTTTCCAAAGATTTAATATTATTGTACTCAAATTTATGGGTGAGCTTTTGCGTACTTTTGGGTACGCCTAAATTTCTCGCGGTGGAACCGATATACCAGTCATGCCAGCCGTGGTAACCGCAATTCCCTGACCAAATAATTTTACCATTACGCCTTACTAAAATAATATGATTCGGCACGCTAATGCAATAAACATTGCCTTTATAATATTTTTCCTTTGACCAACATCCTAAAAATCTCTCTTGGCTAATATTTAAATGATATATTTTATTTTTAGAAAAACCTGTATTTTTATATTCAGAGATTGTCGTTGAATAACCAATCTTTAACAATAATTCTTGCATTCCATCTATTAATTTACGAGAGGTAGAATAAAATTTTCTTATTCTGCCATTTTCAAAAGTACCATCTCCCTTTATCATTGTATCTGCGAATATAGACAAACAATCTTTTGGCAAATTCTTAATCCATTCTGGAATATATTTATCTTTACACCTTCCAAATTGCTTAAGATACTGAACTAATTCTTTAGAGTTAAAACAAATATGGTGGTTATTTCTATAAGGTTTAAATCCTAATTTTTTAATCACTGTAAATATCTCTTGACTTTTTCTTTCATTCTTTTCATCTTGCGCAATACATACTTCGTATCTGCCCCTTTTCTGCTCTATGCAAAATCCTTCGGATAGATACCAACCCATAAATCTAACAAATTCTTTGACTGAAAAAAAATTAACGCCTTTTGCCGGTCTAGTTTGATTTATTTTAAGGATAGAAAATTTATTCTTTATTTTCCCTTTCCACTTGCACATTGATGTCATTTGCGTAATGGTTTTGCGTTTCAAGGCATCATTAGCATCTTCTATTTTAAAATGATGCCCCGTTCTTAATCTGAATTTTCTATATATTCTATGATCAGGCGTTACCAGCAAATCAACTCTCTGCCCTAGAAAATGAATCATTTTGCCCGTGAAATAATATTTTATTTTGGCATAAATTTGATGATATTCTAAATAACCTGTATTAGGATTAAGAGTAGCTACTATTTCATTATCATCTAAATCTTTAAATTTTTTAAATCCACTTTTAGTTAGTATTTCTGTTTCTTTATCATAACAAGCAGCGACATGGTCGCGTCCGGTTGTAGCCCGCGCAAGACGTACGGCGCCGGTAGTAACATCAGATCCGTTTTTGCCGAACCTAACCATTTCAGCGCAAGGAATATGTTTTATCAGAAGTTCAGCCAATTCATACTCCAGCGGCGATGACAAAGAAAAAACAATGCCTTTTTTTAACTGCCTATTTATTGCATCATCAACTGCCAGATTTTGATATCCTAAAATAACCGGTAAAAGTCCGTTGATAAAATCAATATATTTATTGCCGTCAATATCCCAAATGCGCGCTCCCTTGGCACGGACAGCAAACAATGGTGCCTGTCCTTTAATATACTGCAAATAACTCTTGCTAAAAGTCTGGGATGCTAAAGGAATGATTTTGTTTGCTTTTTTAAAAAATTGATGGCTTTTATTGAATCTGTACATTAAGCTTGTTTAATTTATTTTTTAATATATAATTATGTCATAACCAATAAATCAATAAATTTCTATGACTTGGCAAATAGCGGTTATTTTAAGGATAATTATCGGCAATATCCTAAATCCTGTCTTTTTTAAAAAAGTAGCTGACTCTTCTTTAAAAAACAAACAACAATTTTTAATATATACATTCTGCGTTATTTTTTCACTTACCCTGCTTTTGTATACAAAAAAATTTATTTTTTCTCCGGCTATTTTTCTGGTAGTTATTCTCGGCTTTTTCAATAGCTTAGCTTTTTCCAGCCATATGCGCGCTATAGAGATAAGCCAAAGCAAATCATCTATTTTCATGCCCATAAGTGATATTTTTGCTTTATTCCTTGGTTTTATCTTTCTCAATGAATTGCAATTTCTTAATCCTTTGCTTCTCCTGGGCATTTTATCAACTATTTGCGCAGTTATACTATTAATTATTAAAAATAGAAAAATTGAGAAGCAAGATTCGCACAAAAAACTTTTTGTCTGGATTACAATTTACACTCTTATTTGGGGATTGGTCGCCTTTTTTATGCGCTACTTTGCCTTGGAGGGCTTATCATTTACGGGATTCGGGATTTCCTGGTATCTTTCTTCATGGATTGGTTCTCTTATTATTTTTAAATTAACTAAAAAAGAGAAAAATAATTATAAATTACATTCAACAGAATCGCTAAATGCTTTTGGCATCGCATTATTTATATGGACATCTCTTCTTCTTTCTTACAGTGCTTTTGAGCGCGCCCCGATTATGGTTATCCAGCCAATTTTTATGGCCAGCGGAATGATTTTCCCGGTCTTAATCGGCTTATTTATTTTTAAAGAAATAAAACAAATTTCTAAAATTGAAATTATCGCGTTGTTACTGGGAATTGCCGGCGGCATAATAATCGGCTTCAGCTTTTAAAAAATTTAACTATTTTATCTTCTTTTAGCGACTTTAATAAGCCTTCATTCCTAATAATATGCATATTTTTTAACATTATTTTTGGATTTTTTGTCAGTAGAGAAATATAATCTAAAAAATTCGCATTCGGCTCAGTATTTTTTATTAAAAATCTTATTATTGCAAAGTCATCTTGATTATCAACAGTTAAACGGAAACCTGAATAATCTTTTTTTGCCTTAATGCTTCCCTTTTTGAATTTTTTATTATTTCTTATATACAAAGTAACATGTTCCCGCTCAGAAAGAAGCATGGCGTTTCTTGCAGCGTCTTCCAGGGCGGGTTTAGAAAATACTTCTATATCCATACCATCCGGATAAGTCTCTTCTAAAACATTGCTTGCATAATCATATTTTCCTTTTTCAAAAAAAACCAACACTTTATCGATTACTTTCGAATCAATTAAAGGACAGTCTCCGGTTACCCTAATAATGTTTTTAAATTTTGGGTACTTAAGCGCGCATTGATAATATCTATCCAGGACATCTTCTTCGGAGCCACGAAAACAATTTATACTAATTTTTTTACAAAACCTCTCTATTATGTCATCCACTTTTTTATCCGAAGTGGCAATCACGATTTTATCTATTTTTTTAGATTTTTTAACACGTTTAATTTCATACTCAAGTAAAGTTATACCGTTAACTTTTTTCAAAACTTTACCCGGAAGTCGAGTTGAACTAATTCGCGCTTGAATTATACATAAATAATTATTTTTCATACTTCTATTTACGATTAACGCAATATTTTAAAACTTCTACTGCGGTTCTGATATTATTAAAAGATTCTTCTTTTTTATCTAAAATATTAAAAAAATATTTTACTTCGGCAATATACATATTGTTTAAATCATATTTCTTTATTTTAAATAGTTTTTTATTTTTATCCTTGGTTTTTAACCAAACAATATTTTCATTAAAATCCCATTCTAAATTACCTTTTTCTCCAACTATTTTGCAACTTCTTGAATAAGCCTGCTGTAAATAATCGCATTTAACATATCCTAAAATATTATTGTTAAATTTAAAAATAGCAATACAATTATCTTCAGTAGAAAGCTCCAAGTTGCTAGCTTTATTAAAAATAAACTTTGATTCCTTAACTCTTGTAAAATCATTAAGCCAAAAAAGTAAATCAAACTCATGAATATCGTCCAATATAATTCCTCCGCCGGTTGATCTTTTAACAGCATAATTTTTTCTGTAATCCATTCCGGAACGCCAATAAGGAAGGTAGTAGCCAAACTCGTGGTAAATGCCGTATATTTTCCCTAATTTATTTTTATCTAAATAATTTTTAATAAATTTTAAGCAAAGATGAAATCTCATATTACAAGCAACCATATTTACCAATTTTTTTTTCTTAACAATTCTCTCTAATTTTTCTATTTTTCGCAAATTATGCGAAAGCGGTTTTTCTATAAATAAATGGCAGCCCGCCCGAGCGCACTGAATAGCGGTTTTTATATGTAAATTGTTCGGATTACAGATAAAAGCTAAATCAAATTTTTCTAAAACTTCTGGATTAAGATTATTAACTCTTTTAATATTGCTAATACTTAATTTTTTCTTATCAACATCAAACGCGGCTATGTTTTTATAACCTAACTGCGCTAAATTCCTATAATGCCTTTGGCCGATTGAACCGAAGCCGATTATGATAATATTAATATCTTTTCTCATATTGTTATACTATGGCTTGAAAATAATTATCAATAAACTCTTTAATATCTTTTTTAAATGCTTCTTCTGAAAAATATTTTATACCCCTGAATAAAGGCCGAAATTCACCGCCGAATCCCCTCTTAAATAAAGCTATGTTAATTTGTTTTTTGTCGGGGTAATAATTAAACTGCGGCGAGGGCGATGCCGGCTGGCCCATATCAAGAAACTTGACTCCTTTTTTCTTTAAATATTCCATGGCTGAATAAATCAAAATATGGTAGATATGCATTCTATCGTAATCTGGATCATCGGCGGAAGAATAATAAACACCCTTTTCCTTATTAAATTCAAAATACGAATAAGCGATATTTTTATTTTTATATTTTAAACCGAATAAGACCGCCTTTCCTTCCTTTAATCTTTCAAACTGCCAGTCAAATGTTTTTTTGGCTCTCGTTTCTTTGCCGGCGCATTTTTTATGCAGTTCTCTGTATTCCTTATGGATGTTATAATCCGCATTATTTTTATCAATAAAAAATACGGAAAAATTTTTATCCTTTAAAATGGACTTTATGTCGTTACGGCATCCTTTTCGGCAAGTCGCCAGTAAATCATCAACCGTTAAATCAACTACATAGCTTAAAATGGTCGCATCCAAATAACCATACTTCTGCAAATAATTATAACTATAATTTTCCAATGGGTCTATCTCAAACATTATTTTTTTAATCCCATTTTCTACCGCTATTTTATTAATTATTTTAAATATTTCTTTACTGACCGCCATAAATTTAAAAATCGGCGCATTAATAAAAAATTTTTCAATTTTTTCAATAGGCAAAAATACTCCGGCCGCCAGCTGATTATTCACTAAGTAAACAAAACTTTTGTCGTTTTTACCGCCGTAATTGTAAGTTTTTAAATTAGTCGGGAAATATCTGTAGCTCGCTTTTTTTGCCATTTCATTCCAATATTTCCAAAACAGCTCTTCGTTTTCTTCTTTAAATACCAATTTTATTGACATATTTCGTTGTTTATGCTAAATTAAATTATTAGATTTGACCTTTTCAAAACGCGCAATTAAGCGCTAAACCAATAACCATTTTAATTAAGGAGGTAAAATATGGACTCACAGTACTTAGCCAACATGGCGAAAAGCTTCGCCAATCAGGAGAAAAGCATTACTGTTCCACTGGAAAAATTAAATGAGCCGATTTTTCTCGGTTTCCAGCCGCTTGGCATTGCGAGTATTCCGAAAGATGGGTACAACCTAATCGCTATCGCGGATTACTATGCGCCGGCAATTTGCATGGCTAAAGTCAAGATAACTCCCGACGGGCTTCATTTCTTTGATTTTGAATGAATTCGCGGGGTGAAACATGGAATTCAGTCGGTACGGTTGTTTCCGGATGTTTTAAGGGACAGCGATATCAACCGCACGCAAACCGTGAACTTCGGACCCAACGGAACATTATGGATCCCTAGAAATGGTGATCCGGAAAGAAGCTTTTTTGTCCTATCCCCGCCGCAAAATACTGGAGACAAATGGTCGCTTACGGACAAAATACTACTCCCACCAGATGGCGATGATATGGCAATGATTCATTCCGCACTTTGGGAACATAAAACAAACAGAATATTCACGATTAAATCATCAGCCGATGTAAATGAATGGCAATCAACCATCTATTCCGTTGCGGACGAAAAAACATTATTTTATAACTCAAGCGATAGAATTGAGCCATTCACTTATGGTATTACCTTAACAAATTATGGTCTTCTGACTGTCACAAATTTTCGTTCTACAAAAAAACACGGAATTTATCTTTATCAAAACCTTGCTGTTCCTGATGTATTCGGAAACGGCATCACCTCCTTAAGTGACGGTTCAGTGTTGGTTTCAGTATACGGCCAAACCTGCCCCGGTCCATTCAACGGAGTGCCCGGCATGCTTCTTTATATTTCTAAGAAGCAACTCGGTGAATAAACAATCTCACCCGCGGATTTTTTTATTTTTTAAAAAACTCTCTAATAACTTCTCCAATATATTTAATATCCTTTCTCTCCAACTGCGTATAGCATGGCAAGGTTATACAAGTCGTATGATATTCTTCCATATTTTTCAATCTAATATTTTTATATCCATTATTTCTATAATAGGGGTGCGAATAGACGGCCGGATAATGAAAATTGACGCCAATGCCTTTGTCTTGTAAATATTTTTTTAATTTATCCCTATCGTTTTTCTTAGCGGTTCTAATTACATATATATGCCAGCTGGAATAATTTTCGGGTAAAACATTGGGCAATATTATTTTTTTAAAATCGCCTAATTCTTCTTCATACCATTTTACAACCCTTTGCCTTTCTTTTATAAATTTATCCAATTTTTTTAATTGGCTTATGCCTAAAGCGCATTGAATATCAGTTATCCTATAATTATACCCCAGTTCCACCATCACATTTTTACCGTTTTTATCTTTATGAATGCCGTGGGAACGAAAGCTTAATAATTTTTCGTAATATTTTTTATTATTGGTTAAAACGGCTCCGCCCTCGCCGGTAGTGATTGATTTTACAGGATGAAAACTGAATATTGCCATATCTGAATACTTACAACTTCCTATTTTTTCGCCTTCATATTTTCCGCCTAAAGCGTGGCAAGCATCTTCTATGATTATGAGTTTATGTTTCTTGGCTATTTTTTTTATTTTCTTCATCTCGCAGGATTGTCCGGCAAAATGGACTTGTACAATCACTTTTGTCCGCTTAGTTATGAGTTTTTTAATATTTTCTTCGTCAATATTATACGTATCTGATCTGATGTCGCAAAAAACCGGCTTGGCGCCGATTGCCATAAGCATATTGGCTGTCGCCGCGAAAGTATTGGGCGTGGTAATCGCTTCGTCGCCTTTTTTAATTCCAGCCGCCAAGTAAGCTAAATGGAGAGCGGCGGTTCCGTTGGCGCAGGCAACGGCATATTTAGCGCCGCAATATTTTGCCAAACTTTCTTCAAATTCTTTAACTTTCGGTCCTTGCGTTAAAAAGTCCGATTGCAAAACTTTAACCACTTCACTAATATCGCTTTTGTCTATATATTGTTTTCCGTAAGGAAGCATATTTATACTTTTAAATTTTCAACAATTTCTCTAAAGTCGTCATCCGACAGCCAATTTTCATTTGTATCGCTGGCAAAATAATAATCCTGGGGCAATCCTTCGCCTTTATCCGTATACTTTTTAAAATTATCCATGTTAAATATTTCTTTATGCTCGGGAATAATGACAAAATATTTATCAAGCGCAACCGCGTGCCTTGATTCTTCGCGGGTTAAAAGCATTTCGTGCACTTTTTCTCCCGGTCTTATGCCAATAATCTCTCTTATGGAATCAGGAGTAATGATGTCTATTATATCAATAATTTTCATGCTCGGAACTTTAGGAATAAAAATTTCCCCGCCTACCATATTATCCAAGGCGAATAAAACGAGTACAAAGCTCTGCTCAAGTATAAGCCAAAATCTGGTCATTCTTTCGTCGGTAATGAGCACTTTTTCGCCCTTCGGCTTATTAACCAAGGTTTCCACAATGCTTCCCCGGCTGCCAATCACATTTCCATAGCGCACGCAGCTAAATCTGGTTTTTCCGCCCGAGTAAGCGTTTCCGCTGATAAATAATTTTTCCGCGCATAGTTTAGTCGAACCGTAAAGATTAATAGGTTGCGCCGCTTTGTCTGTTGAAATCAACAATACTTTTTCTACGCCCTGATCAATCGCGGCGTCTATAACATTCTGGCTTCCTAAAATATTAGTTTTTACGGCTTCAAAAGGATTATACTCAATGGTAGGCACCTGTTTTAAGGCCGCGGCATGAATTACGATATCAACTCCGTAAAAAGCACGCATTAATCTATCTTTATCGCGAACATCTCCGATAAAAAATCTCAATCTTTCGTCGTTAAGCTCCCTTGCCATATTAAATTGCTTTAATTCATCGCGACTAAAAACAATAATTTTTTTAGCCTTAGAATTAATAAGCAGATGCTTAATAAAATTCTTACCGAAAGAACCGGTTCCACCGGTAATCAACACTGTTTTATTTTCTAAACAATTGATGTTAGACATATTTTTTTTATTTATTTCTGATATTATAAGCTTTATAAAAATAAGTATCTTTATCTTTTAATAATTCGCTTGGACGGCCTTCTTCTACAATAGTGCTTTTATCTAATACTAATAATTTATCACAATTAATCACTGTTGATAAGCGATGCGCCACGACAAAAACCGTTAATCTTCCCTTAAGATTTTCAATTACTTTCTGGATTCTCTCTTCCGACTTATTGTCAAGAGCGCTGGTCGCTTCGTCAAGTATTAAAATTTCAGGGCTTTGGGCCAAGACGCGGGCGATAACAATTCTTTGCCTCTGGCCGACGGAAAATTCAATTCCCCTCTCCCCTATTATTGTTTCAAATTTCTGCGGCAAACTTAAAATAAAATCATAAATATTCGCTTTTTTGGCCGCAGTTTCCATATTTTCTTCCGTTACAGAATCGTCGTAAAATTTTATATTGTTGGCGATAGTGTCATTTTTTAAAAACATGTCTTGCGATACATAGCCGATATTTTCTCTCCACTCGTTCAAATTTATTTGACCGGCATTTTTTCCATCTAATAAAATTTCTCCTTCAAGAGGTAGAAATAAGCGCAATATCAAATCCACCAAAGTGGTTTTGCCAGCCCCCGAAGGGCCAATAAGACCGACCATTTCTCCCTTTTTTATGATAAAACTAACTTTGGACAATATATTTTTTTTATTATTATAAGAAAAAGTTATATTTTTAAACTCTAGGATTTGGTTAAATTTAAAATTTTCAGAGCCGGTATTTTTTTCATTATTATTATAGGCCTGCTCTTCAAAATTTAACACGCCTCTTAAATACGGAATTAAAGAGCTCGCACCAAGCAAATATTTCTGTAATTGCTGGGCGTATGAAAAAATCTGCCTAATTAAATAAATTACGGCGACAAGCGCGGCAAGATTGAATCCAGGCGTTTTATAGAAAAAAGCGAAGACAACGCATATAAAAATCAAACTAAACGGCTCCATAAGGACATTGGGCAATGTTGAAAATAAATATGTTTTTATTCTTATATCCTTTAACTTCCCAAAGCTGTCTTGGGCGAATTTTATAATTCTTTGATCCGCCCGCATCGCCTTAACCGTCTTCATCCCCAATATATTCTCATTTATGTGATGGGCGATATCCCGGTTAATTTTTTCTTCTTCGTAGGCGATACGCCTCGTTTTGTTAATAGCAGGATGGAATAAAACAAAAATAAGCCCGCTAAAAGCGATAGTTATTAAAGTTATATAAGCGGAGATATTTATAGCTATAATAGCGTAGACAACTAAATTTGCCAATGTGATTATAATGGTGCTTATATGATTTAACAAGAGCGAACAGTTTTTTACATTTGTCATTAATACTGTTTCCAAATGCCCTAATTTTTGTTTTAATAAATACGGCCAATCAGATTTTAAAATAATTTTAAATAAATTACTTCTCGTCCGCGCTTCATACTCGGCGATAATTTTTACGCTAACATAACTACTTAAAATCAATAATACGGCTTTTAAGACAAATAAAAGGCAAACAAAAACCAATAAAAACTTTACATTAAAAGCGACGCCGGAAAAAGAAAAAAGCTTTGTAATGGCCTGCGATATAAAATCATCCCCGTTCGTGCCCTCCCCCGTAACAAATGAAAATAAAGGGATGAGCGCATTTATTCCCACACCGCCCGCTAAACTGCTTAAAAAACCAAGCACCGTTAGAAAAACAATCCTTTTTTTATATCGGCCGAATCCGCGATAAATTAATTTCAAAAAAGAAAAAATTTTATTATTTTTAAAATTATATATTATCATTTTATTAAAAATAAATCACTAAAAACTCTATATAAATAGAACCGTGATCCTTACCATTTATTAATCTTGTCTACAACTTTCTTTTTCATATTAAGATAAGATTCTATTGCCTTTTGTTCCACTTCTGGTGAAACCAATCTAAGTATTTCCTTGCCTAAAATCCGATAATGCCCGCAGACTTTATTTGCTCTTAAAAGCCCCTTCTTAAGCATACGCTTGATCGTAGAAGTTGAAATCCTTAACAATTCTCTTGTTTCTTTAGTGGTATATACAGCGTTTGGCTTTATTTCTTCTGGCATAATATAAATTTACAATACGAATAATGCCATTTCCCAAAAAGGGAAATGGCATTTTTTATTTTATTCAATTTTTTTATAAAATTTGTCGTCATAAACCTTATATCTTTTTAAAAAATATTTAGAGGAGTGGAATTCATCTTTAAGTATAGCAAAGTGTCAAAAAGTGTCAATGGGTGTCAATATATATTAAATTAAATGAATAACTTTGCTAATTTTAACAAAATTTGAAATAAGTTAAAAAGTTATACACATTTTATAAATTCCAAAATATCTTCTACCCTTATCTTCCATGTATATCGTCCTACGTCTTGAAATGCCTGCTCGGTTATTTTTTTAACTAAATTTTTATCTTCCAAAGCTATCTTCACGCCTTTAGCCAATTCGTCCGGTCTTTCTGGTTTGACTATTATTGAATTATTTTTGTTTAAAACTTCCCTAATGGACGGCAGATCTGAGGCGATAATCGGCTGCTTACTCGCCATATATTCAAACATTTTTAAAGGCGACATATAATAAGCATAATGGGTATTATGGGGAAAAGGCATAAGTAAAGCATCGGCCGCCTTTTGATAAATAGCAAGGTTATCTTGAGTAGTCATGCCAAATAATTTAACTTTCTCCTGAGTATTCAGCTGATTGGCTAATTTATTATAATAATCTAGTTCATTTTTTGAACCGCCCACCGCTACGAATAATAAATTATTATCGTTTATAATTTTTAAAACTTTTAAAATATCATTTATTCCTTTGTCCATTCCCATGGTTTTAAATTTCCCCGTATAAATAATAATTTTTTTATCAAATGGCAATCCTAATTTTTTACGAGCGCCTTCCTTTGATAAATTAATATTAAAAATTTCCAGATCAACGCCGTCCGGCGATACTAAGGTCTTATTTTTACTTATTGAATATTTAATAATATATCTATCTGCAAGATTTTTAGTAACAAAAATAAAATTATTTACATAACGCGACAAAAATCTATCAACTAATTCGTCAATCATGTTTCTCTGAAAGAAAGAGTGAACCTCATAAGTAAATATTAATTTAAACCTTAGAAATAATTTGCTATATAATATAATAAAAAAAAGTAATCTGGCTTCGCGACAATAAATATAATCTATCTTATTATTTTTTATGAATTTTATGTATTTCCACGCTAAAATATAACTTTTTCTATTATTAAAACAAATGATATTCAGCTTCCGATCATCTATATTGGTGTAATTAACTCCCAAGAAAAAAAATTCTCCCATTTTTTTCTGGAATTGTTTGGCCATAGAATAAACTTGCGCTCTATTGGCCAATTTATTTGATAACGCGATTGATGTGCAGTAAATTAATTTCATAATAACTTGTCGAAATTATAAAACGATATGATTTTATTGATTAATTGCTCGCTACTATGATTATCGACTACTATGCTTCTTAAATCAACGCCAATAATATGTCGCTCCTCCGAAGAAGTACTAATAATAAACTTAATTTTCTCGGCTAATTGCTTATAATCTTTTTTGGGGTACATTAAAATTTTCTTATACTTACCCATTATTTCTTCAAATGCTTCATTGCAAGTTAAAACTGGCACTTCGCAAGCCATCGCCTCCAAAACGGCTTTATCCAAACTTCCAGTATAACTCATATTTACAAATAAATCAGCGTTTTGTAAAAAATTTACAACATCTTTATTTGGTACTGACCCTAAAAACTTTATCGATTCATCTAAAAACTTATCTTTAATAATTTCCTTTAAATCATTGAAATATTGCTGTTGCTCCTTTATACCTACATCGCCTATAATATCCACTTGCATTTTAAAATTGTTGCTAATCAAAACTTCAATCGCGGCTATCAAGGTTTCATAATTTTTTGACGGAGAAATCCTACCAACACTTATAATTTGAAATTTTTCACCTTTATTAACCTCTTTCCCACTTACCTTAAATTTATTAACATTAATTCCTTGACCTATAATATTTATCTTATTACTTTTTAATCTGCAACCACTTTTCGTAGAAGTAAAAATAAAATCAGTTAACTTCTCTGCTATTTTTAAACTAAGAGGGGCATAACCATGGGCGTACCAAAGACCTATCTTTTTACCCCATAGCTCCCATAACGCCCAGCCCAAAATAATATATTCTTTATTCATGTGTGTAAAAATAGCGTCATAATTGCCTCTCTCTGACCAAATATATTTATAAAATCTAACCAAATAAATAAATCTTTTCCAAATTTTCAAATTGCAACCTCCAACCTCTTCTTTGCCTAATGATAAAATTCTAACATTGATAGGCAATTTGTATTCACCCTTCTCCAAGCAAATTACTACTACAGAAGAGCAATGTTCAGCAAATTTTAATATCCAATCATGCATAAAACCCAATAAATCATCGTTAATATCAACCTTTTGTGTTAAAATAAGTAATTTCATAAATTATATAATTATAATTTCTTAGCCACAATCCACATGTGTGAAGAAAGATTGTTATTCTCTAAAAATTTCTGGAAACTATCACCATTCTTATCCCAAGTATCTATAAGAATATACTTTAAAAAAGAATTTATAGAGACATTGAATGAACCGTTAATAATCTTTTTTCTAACAAGTTCAGAATCTAACTTACCTGGCGTTAACGATTCAATAATTTTAAAGCCGCATTGTTTTAATAAATACCCTAGCGAATCAATATTAAAGTAATTTAAATGGTTTGGAGCGCTGATATTCTCGGAAAATTTTCCAAGCGTCAGTAAATCAAAACCTTTTATATTGGGGGTAGTGATTATAATCAACCCTCCTCGCGATAAATTTCTTGCGCAACCCAGCAAAAAATCCTTAGGCCAAAAAAGATGTTCAATCAATTCAAAATTAGTGATAACGCTCGCCTTTTTTATATTCGCTTTTTCAATCGGCTTTACAATAACTTTGATTCCCTTTTCACAGCAAGTTTCGGCAAGGCTACGTGAAGGTTCAACAGCGATAACTTCTTTGAAAACCCCAAGATTTTTTATCTCCTCGCAAAAAGTTCCGAAGCCCGCTCCCACATCAACTAAAATTTCTTTTTTCGCTTTATACGCGTCGCACAAAGCAGAAACTTTTTTAGCTCTGGGGGCAAAAATTTGGTTGCGCCTGGAATTTTCCGAGGCAGGAAAAATTTTATCGTTCCAATATTTCCAACTCTTGGCTTTTTCATAATATTCCGCCAACATAAAAAAACTTGGCCTTGGATTGACAAAAACTGTTTCGCACGACTCGCAGGATACGAAAATAAAACCGTCTTTCTTAAATAATGTTTTATGTTTTTTCGATTGGCACGCCGGGCAAGCGATCTTTATAAATCCCTTTTTTTTCTTTAGCAACTTTTTTCTGTCTTCAACTTGTAATACATCGACCCGTTCCATTAATTTAGCCGGGCGAATATTTTCTTCTTTCATAAACTTAATTTATTATTTTTTATAAAATCAATAATTTTTTTAACCCTCTTATCCCATGTATAATTTTGGACATCTCGAAATGCTTTAAGTGATATATTTTGAGAAAAATTATCATCTTGCAATAATTCCCGAATACCTCGCGCGAGATCTTTCTGGTCATTTGGTTTTACTAAATATGAATTACTGCTATTTAATACCTCTCTTATGCTAGGTAAATTAGTGGCTATTATTGGCCGTTTACTAGCCATATATTCAAACATTTTTAACGGTGACATATAATAAATGAAATGTTTAGTTCGGGGAAACGGCATTAAAAGCACATCACAGGCCTTCTGATAAATCGCTAGATCCGATCTTATTACTTTGCTAAGTAATAAAATACTATTTCCCACTCCTAAAATTTTTGTTAAATTTCTATAAAATTCTATATCATCTTTTCCGCCCCCGACAGCTAGAAAAAAAATATTAGGATATTTTTTTTGAATAATTTTTAAAGATTTTAATATCTCAGTTATTCCTTTCTCCTCTCCCATGGTTCTGAAACTTCCCATATAGCCCAAAATAATTTTGTTATTTGGTAAATTTAATTTTTTTCGAGCGTCATATTTTGAAATATCCAAATCAAAAATTTTTAAATCAACCGCATCGGGAGCGACTATAATCCTATCTTTGGAAAAACCAATCTCCATACATTTTTTTCTAAGTTCTTCTGTCACAACTATAACTTTATTAACTTTTTTTATAAAAATTTCAAAAAAATACAACTTTGTTTCTGACCAGCGATGGACTTCAAAAAATGTTTTATATCCTTTTAAATTAAAAAGCCAAATAATTTCTGGATTTCTAGAATAAACGATAGTGTCTTTGTCTACTTTTTTAAAAATCAACTTTAAAAGATAAACAATACTTTGCATCCAAAAACTATATTTACCTAAATACTTATGGAATTTAATAAAATCAAAACTTTTAATTTTTTTAATTTTAAAATTTCTTTCTAGGCCGTAATATTCAAACGAATCTTGCGTAAATCGGCTCTCTCTGGTCGGGATCCAAAGTTCAACTTCCAAACCGGCCTTGGCGAATTCTTCGCACATTTTACATATTTGATAGCCATTAGCCTTGTCTGTGGGAATTTTTGCGTTAACTATGTAGATTAATTTCATAATTATTTCTTTGCAATGAAAAAATAACCCAAAGGAAGATGCTTCTCCGATAAATGATTATTTGGCTTTAAAGATTTAATAATTTTCTGTATTAAAATTTTATCAAGCATAATGTAAAACTTCATAGCTAATTTCCTTAAATAAATAAATCTGAAAAATCCGTATTTAATCTGGAATATTACGCTGAATATGCCAGTACCTAATTCTTCTACGCGAAGATCTGCAAACCCAGCTTCTTTTAAAATCCTTTTAAGCGCTGTTCCAGTAAAACGAAAATAATCATCCGGAGAGCCATGGACGTTAAAAATGAATGGTACTACCCCGACCAATTTCCCTCCTTTTTTAAGAATTCTAAAGCTTTCATCCAAAACGTTTTTATAATTAAAAATATGCTCTAAAACGTTAACGCACATAACCGCTTCGTAGCTTTCGCTCGTGATAGGAAAAACTTTTTCAAGATCAAAGCATAAATCTGCTCCAGTTTCTTTATTAATATTAACGACTTCAATTTTATACTCTCCTTTAATAAGCTCATGATAACCAGATCTTCTGTCTCCGCCCAAATCTAAAATTTTTCCGTCAATTTTTACTTGGGAAATCGCCTCATACTCAAATTTTCTTAATAGAGAAATTTCTTTTTTCATTTTAATTAACTTTATATATAGCTAAATCGTCTACTTGAATAATAAGACTTAAAAATTTTTGATCGTTAATTTTCCAATCGGGATCGGCCGCCTTATTCCAAATTAAATAATCAACTCTGTATTTTTTTAATTGACTTTCAAAATCATTGCTTTGAATTTCTTTGGCTAATTCTAAAAATTTATCTATCTTTTCCTGCGGAATTTTTATATATTCTTTTGGCGGAATAAAAAATAATTTTCTTATTTTATTTTTACTTTGTTCGTGGTCATATTTTGTCTGATAATACGCTCCCCAAATACCAAATTTATTATCTATAGCATATTGTTCGTTATACTCATGCCAATAATTATTAAGTATAAACCTTTCTTGAAACTCCTTATCGGACATAAAATGCAGACCAGCCATGGCAAAATAAAAAACATTATTGGCAGTATAAACAGGTATTAAACCACTTAATTCATTATTGGCAAACACCACCTCGTCCGGATAAGTATTTTCATTTAGCCATTTGAATATGGGAGCATAATTTTGCTGTTTAATACTATTTTCACTATAAGAAATAGCGTCTCCCTCAATAATACTAATGGCATAGGTTGTGGGATAATAAAATATATATAAAAAAACCAATACCAAGATTACTAATTTAATTTTTTTGTATTTTATCTTCTCTAATAATAAATTTATAATATAAACTAAGGTAAAAATAAAAATAAAAACACTTAGCATCCAATAATGGCTGGAAAACTGCAAATTCTTACCCGTAATTAAATGATGGTTTACCGTAATTATTGCCGCTAATATTCCGCTCAGCAATAATAATGATTTATTATTTATATCTATTACCTTTTTTTTATATGCCATAAAAAATAAAATCAGCGTTAAAAAGCCCCACATAAAAATTTTTCTACCGGACGGGAAATGGGTGTTTACCATTCCTATCCTAGTTAGCGACTCAATATAATATGGTAAACCAATACTTTTAAGCATAGAAATAAAATAAGGAATGGAAAAACAAAAAACGATTAATGTAACTAATAAATATTTTTTGTACTCAATATGACGTTTTAAAATTATATTTACTAAAATATAAATAACAAAAAATACAATATAAAAAGTCCAATAATAAGTATATATATGGAATAATAATCCGAAAAATATCCCCATAATAAAGGCATTTTTATAATTTGATTGATATAAAAATTTAAGCCAAAATAAAAATAATAAAAGCCAAAATAAAAAATTCAACTGGGGGCTGGGAGATCTGCCGAAGGCATATAAAAATAAATTTAGATGCAAAAAGGCCGTTCCCAAAAAACTAACAGATACTTCATTGGTTAATAAATAAATTATATAATAAGTTAAAAGCACCAATGCAAATGGAAAAATAAAATCATAAAAAAAATATCCATAATGAATATTAATATTAAAAATAGCCAACGGCTTAGCTAATATATAATCCGGCAACCAAAATTGCACTGGTTGCTCATTTTTATGTTCAAATAAATACGGGTTGCCCAGATGGCTATGGCCGTCAATAATATCTCTGCCTCGCGCCAAGTAATAAGTTTCATCATTATTGGCAATCTTATAAATACCTTGAAAATTATTAATTTTTTTAATCGCTAAAATTTGGGGCAAAGCCGTTAAAGTTCCTGCAATTAAAGCAAGAATTAAAATCAAATAATGTTTTTTAATTATATTAAGCATCTTTATTTTTTTTAGCTATTATTAAAATATTATCTCTTAAATTTATCGGAATGTAAAATTTCCTAGAAAAATTATTATTATTAAAATAATTAGATAATTTTTTCCAAATTATTAATTTCTGCCAATTATATAATACTTTAAAAATATATGCAAAAGAAAATTTTTTTCCCATTTTTTCCACCGCTATTATCTTAAAACCTGAACTTTCCAAGAGTAAAAACAAACTTTTCCGCGAAAAATAAAAAAGATGTTCCGGCGGCACAATTAAATGCCATCGCCTTCCCATCAAGCGGGAAGATAAACTTCCAAAATCAATAGTGTTTAAAAGCAGTACGCCGCCCGCTTCCAATAATCGGCCGGCTTTCCTAATTTCATTTTTGGGATCGTTGAAATGCTCTAATACGTCCCACATGGTAACGGCGGAAAACTTTTCGTTAATATTTTCGCCAATCAATCGGCCATCAATCATTTTATGGCCCTTTTCTCCTGCTCGAGAAGCGGCATATTCCGATAACTCTATGCCAAAGGTTTCCCAGTTGCGTTCCTTGGCTAAGTCCAAAAAATAACCCGTTGCCGCTCCAATATCAATTAACTTTCTTCCTTTAGTGATTTGCTCTATTTTCTTTAAATAGCTGACAAATATCCCTTTCATCGGCTCCTTGTCTTTTTCATAATCGGTGTATCCGAATTCGCTGACTTTATCATCATTTATAAAATAACTTTCACTATATAAATCTTTTGACGTCTCCGGCACCGGCCAAACAAATCCTGCTCGGCATCGGAAGCAAAAATAAATTTTATAATTATTTTTTTCACAAAAAAATTTATTTTTATCCGATCCGCAAATCGGACAGATTATTTTTTCCATATTTTTTTAATAAATAATTTCAAAGGGGCTACAATGCCTTCGGTGATAATCTGATTGGAAATTTTTGATTCTCCTTCCCGACGATTTTTAAAAATTATAGGAACTTCTTTATATTTAACCTTTAAATTATTTACTAAATAATATTTCATCTCAATCTGATAAGCATACCCGCTAGAATCAATTTTTGAAAAATCAACTTTTTCTAAAATATCCCTCTTATAGCAAACGAAGCCTGAAGTTAAATCGCTAATCTTTATTCCAGTTAATGCGTTGGCATATAAATTCCCGAACTTGCTTAAATTTCTTCTCCATACCTCCCAATTTTCCACGCCTCCGCCTTTAATATAACGAGAACCGATTACCACATCATAATTATTTATATTATCTAACATTTCTCCGAGATATTGCGGCGAATGCGATCCATCGGCATCCATAGTAATAATAGACCTTAAATCTTTATTTTTAATCGCCTCTTTTATCGCTTTTTTATAAGCATCGCCCAACCCGGTTTTTTTCTTTCTTTCTAATATTGATAAATAGGATATTTTTTTATTAAAAATCTTACTTCTTCCGCTGTTTTATCAGGGGAATCGTCATCTATAACTAATATATAAATATCTGGATATAAATTAAAAATTTCCGGAATTATCAATTTTATATTTTCTTTTTCGTTATAAGTTGGCAGTAATATTATATCTTTCATAATTTATTTTAAAGCTTTTTCCCAAGATTTTTTATATAAAGCAAGTGTTTCATTCTTGTTCGGCAATTTTTTAACCGCCTCACAGGCGCTGTCTCCTAATTTTTTTCTCAAGTCTTTGTTTTCCATTATTTTAACCATTGCCTCTCCTAGTTTTTTTACATCGCCAACCGAGATTATTATTCCGTTTTCTCTATTTCTTATAACTTCCCCGGCGCAACCGACATCAGTCATTATTATCGGCAATCCATAAGCCGCCGCCTCTATAACCGCTAATCCCCAACCCTCATAATTTGAAGTTAGCATAAATACATCCGCCTGGCTATAAAATTTTCTCAAATCGCCTTGCCATCCCAATAATTTTACTTTTTCACTTAATTCTAAATTATTAATTATATATTCTAAATTATTTTTCTCTGGTCCTTCACCAATAATCCATAGTTCAACTTCAGGAAATTTTTTTATAACCTCAACCATCGCCTTAATTTGAATTACAATATTCTTAACTGGCACCAATCTTCCAATAGTTAAAAAAACTACCTTGCCATTATAAGTCGAAGGCAAAGCAATCCCGGTTAGAGCGTCTTGCCGAGATTGCTTCGTCGCAAAAGCTCCTCGCAATGACATTTTAGCTATATCAACAAATATCTGCGCTACAGTGATATTATTTTCCTTAACTCTAAATTCACTAATTAATTCTTTTTTAAGCCGTAAACTAACGCATCTTACGGCATTTGCGCGTGGCAGGATATATTTGGCAATCACTTTACGCAAACCGCCATACTTTTCAAAACCGTGCACCTGGATTTCCAGACCAATCTTAAACTTCTTGGCCAATCGCAGAGACATAAACCCTAAATAATACTGATCTTGCACGGAAATCAGATTGATTTTTTCTTTTTTCATTAAACGCTTCGCCAAATTATATATTTTAATAAAACCGAAAACTTTATTTTTAGTTTTTACTCCAAAAACTTTTACTTTTTCCGACAAATCAACTATTTTTCCCTCCGCAAAAGGCACAATGATAATATATTTTTCAACCAATCCCCCGTATGCAACCGCCCTTTTAGCCAGTTTAGAATTTTTATCTAAAACGGAATTGTCTATGCCTAAATTTAATATTTTCATACTGAAATCCATCTGTCATGCCGGCCCCCGAGCCGACATCCAGGAGTTAATGGAAGGAATATTTATTTATTAAGTATTTATATAAAAATGTTCCCTGCGGCTCGCTCCTGGATTGCAGGTCAAGCCCGCAATGACAAAATTGATAAGTTATTACTTTATTACAAACCTTTTAGCTAATTTAAACTCAATCGGAAATGCAAAAAATTTCAGTTTCCATCGCAGTTTGCAAAGCAGGATAAAACCAAGCTTTAGGAACTTATTAGCTTTTATGCTTGAACCCATGGCGCTCTTAATCGGGTGGGCGCCGAAGCGGACATACGTCTCCATTGATTCAACGAAATTTTTGTCTTTAACCCAAAGAAAATTTTTAATATCCAGATAGCTTAATTAATTTTCCGAATATTCTTTCCATTCTTCAAGCGATTCCGGCTCTTTCCAGCCGGCTGACTTGCATTCTTCATAAAGGGTTGAACCCGGATAAGGCCGGAACGCCTGCGGACCCAAAATTTGCACCTTGGGGCTTAATTTTATTAATTTATCAATTAAGCGAATCATCATATCTTTTTTTGTCTCTCCGGGAAGGCCTATCATAAATGAATATTGGGGAATAATATCATGCCTTAAGCACATTTTAGCGGAATTTAAAATATCTTCCGGAGCAATATCCTTATTGATTTTTTTTAAAATCACAGGGCTACCGAACTCCGCGCCGAATGAAAGAAGGTTGCAGCCGGATTTTTTTAATTTCGCCATCAATTCGTCATCAACCCTTCCCTCTTTTACGTAATCTGCTCTAATCGTTGTTTCCCACGGCATTATTAAATTTCTCTCTATCATGCCGTTAATTATTTCTTTCACCCTGTTAATATCAACGAAAAAATTTTCATCCCAAAAACGCAATTTTTTATTTTGAAAATATTCTTTGCTTTTTATAATTTCCAAATCATTTAAAACCTGCTCGGCCGTCCGAGCCCGCCATTTATTTTTTAAAATAGCGTTAATGCAAAAGGTGCATCGGTGCGGACAGCCGCGGGAAGTCAACGAGGGGATTAAATATAAATTATGCAAAATTTCTTTTAGCACCAGCTCCCATTTAAAGAGGGGCATTTTCGCCGGATCGTGAAGCTCTCTTGGAGGATTTACTATTACTTCTCCGTCCTTTTTGTACGCGATTCCGTTTATCTCCGATAAATTTTTTCCTTCAACAATTTCCCGCGTAGTTATTTCGCCTTCGCCGTAGCAGACGATATCAACTAAAGGATAATCGCGGTTTCTTTGATGAAGAAAGTGGGGTGAGATCCTCCCCAAATAATTTTACATTCGGGATTTAATTCTCTGATTAAGCGGCAAATCTCAAAAGCGCGGGAAATCTGCATGGTCATAACTGAAAGACAGACGAATTTGCAACTTACAATTTTTTCTTTTACTAAGACAAAATAATTTTTCTGCCGCACGCCGTCAACTATCTCCACGTCAATGCCAATGCTATCTAAATAGGTGGCGATACTTAAAAGACCGACAGAAATTTAACTTTCATAATTTTCTTTGGTTATGTTAAAAGGAGGATTTATTAATAAAACTTTAGGCATATTCAAATAATAATTTTACTGTTCTATCTACAGTATTATTCCAGTTAAAATTTATTAATTTTCTTTTCGCATTATTTGTGAATTCTTGAGCTAGATTATAGTTATTTAAAATACTAAAGCAAGAGTTTAAGAGCTCTTCTTTATTATTATATTCCACTAAAATTCCTTCTTTTCCGCTTTGGATTAATTCCGTATTGCCGCCGACTTTTGTCGATAAAATTGGAGTTTTCATATACATGGCGTCAAGAAGGGCGTGCGATAATCCTTCATAATTTGAATTTAAAATATACAAATCAGCGGCTTTTATATACTTTAAAGTTTCTTCGTGCTTTAATCTGCCTAAGAAAAATACATTGTCCCTAATATTCAATTTTTCGGATAATTTTTTTAGCTTGTCCAATTCCCGGCCATTGCCGATAATTATAAAACTTAACCGTCCAATTTTTGTAATTAAATCAGGCAATATTTTAATAATTTCATCCACGCCTTTCCAAGGAGTTAAGCGGCAAGAAGTAATTATAATTTTTGCGCCTAAACCATATTTTTTTCTAATCTCTTCCACTTCCTTTTCTTTTATGTCCACTAAATCATTAAAATCTACTGAATTATAAATAACTTCAATATTTTCTTTTTTTACTCCAATTATTAAAGCTATTTTTGACATAAATTTGCTAACTGCGATTATTTTATCAGCATTTATTAATATCTTCTTCCTTTTAGTTTTTAATTTTTCAATTTTATTATTATATTTTTTATTTTGAAAATCAATAATATAATCATTAATCCAGCCGTTAGCGGCCGAAGTTTCCCAAGCGCTATCGCCGGCGAAGCGAACAATATATTTTTTACCCATAATTTTATGCAAAAGATAAGCAAAATAACCAACGCTGTAAATATCTGTAACATAAATAACTTGAGACCATTGTGCCAGCTTATACATTGCTAAAAAATATTTAATATGCCTGGTTATTTTCTTTCTATCCACTAAATATAATTCTTTATCATAAAATTTTATTTTTTTATTCTCTAAATTAATATTATCACCATAACTGATAATTTTTATTTTTATATTATTTTCTTTCAAAGATTTTACTAAAGATTTAATTATAGTCGCCGGTCCGCCGATATCAGGCGGATAGATGCCGGTGGCGATTAACACTTTTAATCTTTTATTTTCTTTATCATCTTCCATTGAATTTTTATTATATTTTTTATTTATTGAATTATCTTTTTTAGAAAATATAAAAAATCTGTAAATTAAATAACTGCTAAAACTGATTAAAGCGCCCATTATTATCTGCGCGATTAAATAATGCCGTTTAAACTTGTCAACCAATAAATACATGCCGGCGGTATTTATTCCTAAATTGGTTACTCCGACAATAAAGTAAATAATCATCTGCCGGCGGATATTATGAAGAGTATTATCCCTAAAAGTCCAAAATTTCTGCAGATAAAAACTGACAAAATAAGCAATTAAAAAAGATATTATAGCTGATAATAAATACCATAAACCAAAAAAATCAGTAAAAATATATAATAATACAATATCAACAAATGCCGCTGTGCCGCCGGATATTAAATATTTTATTATCCGTTTATTATTATAAATTTGCCTAAATAAAAATTTTAACATAATAATTTATTATACTTTTCTTATAAGGTATTTATTAATTTCTGACTAATTCCGTTATTCGTTTCTCTCTCCATAATAAAATAATCTCATATATGCCGAAAAATACTCCGGTATAAAATAAATCTCCGGCTAAAGTATTTCTGTAAAAAGGCAGGGCTAAAATAAAACAATCAATCAGGCCCGCCCAAGTATGCGGATACCATTTAAAAAAAACCCAGACCGCGAAATTGGTTACAATAAAAAAAATCAAAGAGGCGGCTAAAGATGCCAAAACGATACTTTTCCAATTTTTTCTTTTTTGCAAAAACCAGCCGATAAGAAAAGCCAAAGATATGCTAATATAAACGGAAGCCATTACCTGCCAATCGTAAAAGCCGATGAAATAATCACTGACCAGCATTGAGACGATAGGTAATATCACAGCCCATTTCTTTTCCAAATAACAGCCGGCAAAAATAGACATAGCCACGACTGGCGTAAAATTAAAAGGGTGTTTAACCAATCTGGAAGCCGCGGCTAAAATAATAATTAGAACCGCGATAATAATTTTAGTTTTTTTATCCATAAATTTATAACTTGCCATTGCAAATGACAAGTTTTATAAAATATTAAAAATATTTTTCATTTTTTCCGCAATCTTATCCCAATTGTATTTTTCCGCAACCAGCCGGCAGGCATTTTCTTTTACTTTTAATACCGCTTCTTTATTCTTTTCGTCTAAAATATAATTCACTTTTTCAGCAATGCTTTTTGGATTCTGCACTTCGCAAAAAAAACCTGTTTCATTATTAATTAAAAAATCAGGTATGCCGCCGACAGGCGTACCGATTACCGGAATTCCGGCCGCCATCGCTTCTAAAAATGAATTCCCCAGCCCCTCGGAAAGAGACGGCCGAATGAATATATCAGCTATTTTTAAATATTTTATTACATCTTTATTCTCAACCAGAGGTAAAAACAATACTCTTTTATCCACTCCTGTTTCTTTGGCTAAATTTTTTAATTTATCAAAATCCGGACCTGCTCCCAAGCTTATAAATTTAATATTTCTATCCAAACATGTAAGAGATCTGATAATATCATCAACCGCATTTTTTTTAACCAACCGGCCGGTAGTTATTAATATTTTATCATTTTTTTTAATCCCTAATTTATTTTTTAATCTATTTAATTCATGATTCATAATTCTTAATTCATAATTCCTAATATCAACTCCGTTGGGAATAATCTCAACCGGCGCTTTCACGCCATTTTTTATCGCCCGCTCTTTTAAATAGTTACTAATCGCTGTTACCTTATCCGCCTTTTTAAAAACCAATCTATGCCAAGGCCTGACTAATAATTTGTATAAAAATTTAATATTAAATACATATCTCGCCAAATGTTCCTCCTCGTCTCCTTCCTGGAGCGTAAGAATAAGCTTTTTATTTTTATTGAATATCTTAAAAAACGCGGCCCCTATGCTCGCCTGGCTGGCCATTATGGACCAGATAGCATCATAATTGTTTTTTTTATCCAACCGCCTGGCTTTAAACGCTCCGAACATTGCTAAAATTATTTTATCAAGCGCCCCTAAGCCAAGCCCGATTCTATAGACATTAATATTGCCCAAACGTTCAAATTTCGGAAGATCTCTTTTAATTCTGGCCGTTATCATATCCCAGATGAACGCTGGTCCGCCTCTGGCGGAAAAATCTTCATTTCCCATCCGGTCAGTAATCTCTTTTATAGCCACTTCCGCTCCGCCGATTAAAGGCAGATAGGCGGTTGAAAAAATAAGTATTTTTTTAATCATAAAGTCATTTATAACTTTAAAAATTTAACTTTAAGGACCTTATTATTGACTGCTGACTTCTAACTAATTTATTCCTATTTCTTTTTTATATTCTCCTATCCACTCATGCAGTTTGACTTTCGGTTCCCATCCTAATAATTTTTTAGCTAAAGCGTTAGAGCATAAATTCCGGCGCGGCTCAATGCGCAGTTCTATATTAACGGCCGGACCGCCGATCATTTTGGCTATGTCGTTAACGCTGTATTCATTGCTTTGGCCGGTATTAATCGGCCGGCCATCCGCTATTCCACTTTCCGCGGCCAGTATATTTGCCCGCGCAATATCTTTAACAAAAGTATAAGTGCGCAATTGCTCCCCGTCACCGACTATTGTTAATGACTGGTTATTTTTACGCTGGCTGGAAAATATAGCCACTACCGAAGCATAAGCTCCCTCTTTGACCATATGGGGCCCGAATACATTAAAATACCGCAAACAAACAGTCGGCAGCTTATAAACATAACTGAACAAACGGCAATACTCCTCGCCTATATATTTTTGCAGTCCATAAGGGCTGATGGGATTGGCCGGCATATCCTCGGTTAAAGGCATTTTTTTCTGATCGCCGTAAGCGGAAGAGGAAGCGGCATAAACCACCTTTTTTACGCCCGCGTCTTTAGCGGCGACTAATACGTTTAAAGTGCCGTTGACATTGTGGTCATTATAATTAACCGGATCTATAATTGACGGCTGGACGCGCGCCAAGGCCGCTTCGTGAAAAACATAATCAACTCCTTTGAATAACGGTTTGATATCTTCTAAATTTCTTAAATCTTTTTCATAAAATCTTGCTTGAGAATTTAAATTTTCTTTTTTACCGGTGGACAAATTATCAATAATAATAACTTTATCTCCGCGCTCTATTAAAACGTCGGTTAAATTGGAGCCGATAAACCCGGCTCCACCGGTCACTAAACATTTTGCCATATATTTATCTACCGAGCTTTAGCTCAGGGTTAGCAGGTTTTAACCTGCCGGCATATAATTTATCTCAATGGATTACCCCGCAACAGAGCTACGAGGTATCCTCAAGGTAGTTAATTATTTTGAAAAACCAATGGTTTCTCAAACTCTTCCTTGCAAGGAATACCCCGGAGCAGAGCTACGAGAAATACTTTGATTTAATTGTCTTAAATCAACCGCTCCCCAAATATCTTCACCAACATCTATCACATTATACACTAGCTCTTGGGCAATATCATCTCCCATATTTATCAGCCATATACCAATAATCGGAAAATTCACTTTCTTTCAACTCTTTTAAAGTACTTACTTCCTTATGTTTTAATAAATTTCCAATAATGTATCCTGAAACTTTAAAATTCATTCTTTCAGAAGTAATCCTTATTATTTTTCTAGTCTGCCATATTTCTTTATATGGCAATTTAAATCTTTTCCTGTATTCAAAAGAAATACCTCCGCGCAATAATTATTTCACTCTTTTTAAATCCAAACCATTTTTTAAATAAAATTTTATATGATAATGGTTTGTTAATATGCAATAATCGGATATGGGAATTCCTAACTGCGTTTTTATTTTTTTTATTTGATTTAATACTATTGTTTTTTGCTCATCTATCCGGAAATAAGGGAAATGAATAAAGGTAGAATCTATTAAAAAATAGATTGAATTATCCGGCCAATAAGGACTATCTTCTTTTAGATGCTTATAATGCTTTTGCATATATATATTCCAGACTGTCCGAAAACTACACTTTACTGTCATTCCTGTGAAAGCGGAAATCCATAATTTGTCTGATATTAAACCTTTCTGGATTCCCGATCGAGTCGGGAATGACAAAAAAAATAGTTTTCGGACAGTCTGAAACCATGAGCTAAAGCTCGGTAGAAGAAAAAACTTCCTCGCCATACACCCCTTTTAATAAATCCAAATCTTTTCCGGAATTTACCAATAAATCAATATTTTTATCGCGCATAGAATCTAATAATTTTATTCCTCTCTCGTCGCCCACCATTTCTTCGTATAATTTATGGAAAGCGGCGAAATCCTTTATAAAACAATGGCCGCCGGCGCCTCGGCCGGTTTTGTGGACCGGCTCTAAATGAAACTCGTAAAAAGGCAGCTTCCGTCCGGCTTCGCCTCCGCTTTTACCGGATTCATGGACCGGATTCATATGGCTGGAACCGATGCGCGGATCTCCGGCCATAGCATCCCGTATCACTTCCCACCGGCATCCCATTTTCTGAGACAAATCATAAAGCATATTAATATATATCACTTTGAAATAAAACCAATTATTGCCGGCGTATTTTATCAGCTCCGCTTCCTCTGATTTGCAAATTTTTGCATATTTTGCTTGAGGAAGAACGCTTAAAACTTCTTCTGCCTTTATTCTATATTCTTCATTATCTATGGGAACGCCGATAATATTTCTATTCGGATGAGCCGCATCATAAGCGGCGGTAGCTTCGGTTAAAAATTCCGGAGAATGCAGTACATAAATATCAGGATTTTCTTCTTGAATTTTTTCAGTTGTTCCGGGTAAAATTGTTGACTTAATTACAGCTGTTTTTTTAATTCCTACTTTTTTTATAGCGCTTCTCAAAATACTATCATCAAAACCTTTTGTGGTTGTTGGAGTGGGAACCGCAATAAACACTATATCGCATTCCTTAATTTTATCTCCATTATTTATATGCGGCTCTTCCAATCCATAGCGAACCACGCTATATCCCCTGGTTTCAAAATCATCCGCGTAATTCTTGCCGATCCAGCCTTGGCCGATAAAACCAATTTTTTTATTTTTTTTTATCATTTTTATTTTAATGAATTACCCCGCAACAGAACTGCGAGGTATCCTCAAGGCAGTTAATTATTTTGAAAAACCAATGGTTTCTCAAACTCTTCCTTGCAAGGAATACCCTTGATTTAATAGTAAAAAACTAAGTATTACTTAGTTTTGTCTGCACCTTGAATTTAATGCTTATATAAGTTATTATTAAATAAAATACAGTAAAAGTCAACTTATAATTTATAAATTTTTTATGCCAAAAATTCTTATAGTAATAACCAAGGGAGAAATCGGCGGAGCGCAAAATTTTGTGCTTAATTTAGCAAAAAAATTAAAAGAATGTAAAATAGAAGCCCTTGTCGGATATGGCTGCGGAGATTATCTTAAAAATGAATTAAAATCGGCGGCAATTCCATATTTTAATTTCAAATGGCTGAAAAGAACCCATAATCCTTTAGCTAATCTATTTTTTATTTTTGAATTAAAAAATTATCTTAAAAATAATAATTTTAGCGCGGTCCATTTTAACAGCGCCAATGCCCTCTTGGGGGCAATCGGCGCCAAACTGGCAAATAAAAATATAACCACGATTTTTACTTTCCACGGCTTATCCGTTTTGGATGAAAATTACCAGGCGCCTAAAATAATAAAAATAATTTATCTATTATTTTTTAAAATTCTTCTTCTTTATGTTGACAAACCGATTTTCATCAGCCGAAAAAATTTAGCCCAAGCACAAAAAATTAAACTTGTTAAAGGGGGAAAAATAATTTTTAACGGCCTTGAACCCCGAAATCTTAATTTTCTTTCCGCCGGCCATGCTAAAAATTATTTTGAAAAAAAATTTAAAATAAATATACAAAATAAATATCTTATCGGCTCTATCGGCCGGCTGGTAATGGCCAAAAATTATGAATTTATAATTGATATTTTTCCGGAAATATTAAAGATAAAACCCGAGGCGGCTTTGCTGATTATCGGCGCGGGGGAAAAAAGAAAAAAATTTGAAAATATGATAAACAATCTTAAATTGGCCGATAAAATATTTTTATTGGGAGAAATCAACAACGCCTGCCAATATCTAAAGGGCTTTGATTTATTCGTTCTGCCTTCAAGATATGAAGGCCTGTCTATAACTTTGATTGAATCCTTATTCGCCGGCACGCCCATACTGGCTTCCTCTGTCGGCGGCAACGCGGAAATTTTAGACAATTCACCGAATCAGCTTTATGAATTTAATAATAAAAAAGAATTTTTAACCAAATTTAAAAAATTAGCCACGGATAAAAATTTATCTCTTTCTTTGGGCGAAAAGAATCTTAATCAATCAAAAAAGTTTCTCCTGGAAGAAACTTTTAAAAAATATCTGAAAATTTATAACAAATAAATTTTAACCCCTTCGTCATTCTGACCCTGAGCCGCGCCGAAGGGGAAGAATCCCGGGGATAGAATAATTCATTGAACATTGCATAAAACCACGGGATCCCTGCCTGCCGGCCCGCTTCGCCATAGCTTTAGCGAGGCGAGCAGTCAGGCTTTGATCGTTTCACTCCCCTCAGGATGACGATGATATAAAGATAATAAAAAAATTTTATAACTCTTCTAATTTTTTTATAAAATCCTCGGCCGCGTCTTTTATGCTCGGATCATATTCAATGGCTTTTCGGGCCGCGTCTATGGCTTTATCTTTATTTCCTTCCCGGGCGTATAAACTGGCCAAATTAACCCATATTTTCGCATCATTCGGCTCTAAATTATTAGCTAATAGCTCATAAAGTTTTATTACTCTCGCAATATTGGCTTTACTTTCTAATTCAGCATAATGGTTGATTAATAATTTTACATATTGCGCCGGATATAAATTGCCGGTTCCGCCTTTATCAATGCATTTATCCATTGCTTGAAAACCCTCTTCTTCCCGTCCCAGGGAAAGAAGAAATCTGCTTAAATTACAATGGCTGTCAACATAGTCCTCATTCAAGCTTACCGCGTATTTTAAGGTATCAATGGCCTTATCCGCTTCTCCCCTGGTCATAAATATCTGCGCTTTGGAAAAATAAACTGTCACTCTGCCCGGACTGGCGGCGATTGATTCGTTAACCGCCTCCAAAGCCCGATCGGCATAATGATAAAATGTATCCTGATTGCCGTCCGCGCTGAATCTGGCGGCCGTATCATAAGCTTGGGCCAGCATCAGCTGGTTTAAGCTGTCTTCTTTGTTATAATCAACATTGGCGCTGGCCAGAGAAATGGCGTAATCTAATATTTCTTTGGCTGGTTGGCTGCCAATATTTTTTAATGAATTAATATTTCCTGAAATTAAACGGATTAAAACAGTCCGGCTGTCGCGGTCCAAAACCGTATTATAGCTTAAGGCCTTTTTATGGATATCTACGACACTAATAATATCCCCTCCTGGCTGGGCTAAAACTATTTGCGCCTTAATCGTGCCGATAAGCATTTTTAACGGCTTTATATTATATTGGTAAAGTATGGATAACACTATTAATCCGACAACAGCAAAAGTATAAATCTCCTGGTTGTTTAATGGCTGGTCATGCTCCTCTTCTATTTCTTCTATTTCATTTTTATTGGTTAGCCAATAAACAAATCCCAACACTACCATCAAAGACAAATAAGTAACCAAGGAATCAAAAACCGCTAAATTTTGGATAAAATAAGCGGTTATTAAAGCAGAAATTAATACGAATTCATTAATATTTATTTTATCTTGCCTATACCCCAAAATTAAATAATAGCCAACGGCCATAAAAATTGACAGATAAGTTAAAAGGCCGACAGCGCCGGTGGTGGAAGCAATATCTATAATATTATTATGCGCTCTATCAAAATAGGTTTCTGAACTGGTAAAGGTATAAAATTTCGGCTCAAAATATTTATCAAAGGTAATGGCATAATTTCCATGACCCGTGCCTAAAATAGGATGATTTTTAAAATCTTTTAATGCGGCGCGCCAGGAAATAAGGCGGGTCTGGAAAGTATTTTTGTTTAAGGAAATTTCCCTGGTAGTATTTTTCAAAAAATTATTGCCCTGCACCAAGGCGCTTTCTTTATTTAAAAAAATAAATGAAACTGAAAAAACTAAAATCAATAAAAAAGCCGAGCTGTAAATTCTGATTTTTTTATTTTTATGCAGAATCAAGTATAAGGACAGTAAGACTAGAATGCTGGCAGCCAGACCGACATAAGCGCCGGAGGTGTCGGCTTTTCTAAAAGCCAGAAGCATTATTAAGGCCAACACCGGATAGATAGATTTTATCAGCCAGTTTTTTCCCCGAAAAAACAATATAAAGGAAAAATAGATGTTAAAAATCAGATAACCGCTCACATAAGCGGTATTGCCGATAGTGCTCATGCTCACATTATTTATCAGCGCGTAAAGACTTATCAAGGCGGCGGCTGAAACCGAAACAATAAATAAATTTCGCCAGTCCGGCCACTTCCGAAATACGGTAATGATAATAAAATAAAATAGCAAAAAATGAAAAATATGGAAAAATCCAAGCATCCTTTCCACGTCTCCCCAGAAGCTTAAATTAAAATCAACACCCGTAAAGCACGATACCAGCACTGCCAGAAAAAAAACTATTAATCCAAAAGAAATATACGACCACCGGGGCCGGGCCGAAGGATATTTGACCACATAAGCCACCCAAATAATAAACAACAATTCTGTGATAATATTAAAAGTAATCTGCTTGGACGTAATATAAGGGAAAAGCAGATTTTTGAAAACTAAAAAAACCGATAAAAAAGAAATATAAATTCCAATTTGCAAAATTAATTGGTATGTTTTTTTCGACATAATTATAAACTTATTTTTCCTAAAGCATTAATAAACTGTTCCACTTCATCTTTTAAGGTCGGGTCCAGTTCAACGGATTTTCTGGCCGCTTCAATTGCTTCCCCATATTCGCCAATTCGTTCATAAGACGCCGCTAATTTTACCCAATTAACCGCTTGGTCCGGCTGCATCTTCACCAACCTTTCATATAATTTCACTACTCTCGGCCAATCATTCTGCTTGTCTATATAAAAATTTATTAAACTTATAACGTAATCAACCGGCGTTAATAATTCCGCGCCGCCCAAATCAATGCATTTATCCATAGCAGAAAATCCTTTTTCTTCATTTCGCGCCATAAAGTAATATTTGGCTAAATTGCAAAAACTATCATAATATTTTTCATTAAGGCCAGCGGCATATTCCAATGTCACAATCGCATTATCGCTGTCGCCGCGCATTTTATAAATCTGCGCCTTGACATAATAAAGAGGTATCCTCCCCGGGCTTGAATCTATCGCTTTATTTGCCGCCTCCATCGCTTGATTAAGGTATGAAAAAAATTTTTCGTTATCATCTTTACTGGCTTGCGCGGCGGAAATAAAAAACTGGGCCAGTTCCGTCTGGGTTAAGCTGTCTTTCGGATTATATTTAATATTCTCTTCCGCCATTTTTTCAACAAAGGCCAAGACGTCTTCCAATTGACTTTGGCTTACGCTCTCATTAAGCAGGACCGAAGTCATGGAACGGACCAAGCTGTCGCGGCTGTCGCGGTCAAGGACCGTATGGCGGCTTAAAGCGCCTTTATATATTTCCACTCCCCCAGCGATATCGCCCTGCGCGAAAGCGATTTGCCCTTTAATCGTGCCAATAAACGTCCGCAGAGGCCCGATATTATATTTAAACAATATTATCAGTACTGACAATCCAATTAAAAAACCGGCAAAAATTTCCTTATTATTAAAAGAGTCATCTTTTATATAATCTATCTCTTGATCATTTCTGGCAAGCCAATAAATATAGCCGAGCATCGCCATTAGAGGAATATAAGTAACCAAGGAATCAAAAACGGCTAAATTTTGCACAAAATAAGCGATAATTAATGAAATTAATAAAACAAAATCATGTAATTTTATTTTATCTTTTCTATATCCGATTACTAAATAATAACCGGCGGCGGCAAAAATAGATAAATAAGCCAATAGCCCCAATGCCCCGGACGTGGAAGCAATGTCAATCAGATTGTTATGCGCCCGGTCAAAATAAGTTTCTGAACGAGTATAGTTATAAAAGCTCGGGTCAAAATATTTGTCAAAGGTAATGGCGAAATTTCCATAGCCGGTTCCGAGCAAAGGGTGCGCCGGAAAATCCTTCCAGGCGGTTTTCCATGAAATTAACCGGGTTTGGAAAGTATTTTTTCCCACGGAAATCTCCGATAATACGTCATCTAAAAATTTAACGCTTCTCACCGTAGAATTATTCCTATATAAAAAAATTCCGGTTATTAAAACTATGGATAAAACAGCGGCGGATAAAATATAAATTTTTACCTTTTTATCCCGACTCAATAATCCGAATAAAAATAAAGCCAATATTGCGCTGGAACCCAGTCCGACGTAAGCTCCGGCCACGCCGGTATTCTTCAAAGCAAACAGCATAAGGATAATCGCCGCCGGATAGAGCCAGCGCCAAAAAATTTTCTTATCGGTCCGAAAAAACAAAATCAAGCTAAAATATATATTAAAAATCAGATAACCGCCGACATAAGCGGCGTTACCCACCGTGCTATACGCTATTACCGTTAATGCATGGATGCTGACAAACGCGGCCGCGGCTACGGAAACGAGCATTAACGCGTACCAGTCCTTCCAGCTTAGCATAACGGTAATTATTATAAAATAAAAAGCTAAAAAATGAAGGACATGAAAAACACCGAGCATTCTCTCCGCATCGCCCCAAAAACTTAAATTAAAATCCACCCCCAAAATACTGCTTAAGGTAATTATAATAAAAAAACTTACCAGCCCTAAGGGAATCAGGGATTTTTTTAGACCTCCTTTAACAAAGATGAACGGTCGGTAAGATGGATATTGGATTATGAAAACCAGCCAAAAGAAAAATAATATTTCAGTTAAAATATTAAAAAAAATCTGCTTGGTCGTTATGTAGGGGAAAAATAGCTTGCCGGACACTAAAAAAACCGATAAAAAAGAAAGATAAATTCCTGATTTTAAGATTGTTAAATAAATTTTTTTCGGCATAAATAATAAAAAAGTAACATATGTTACTTTTTATACTATAAAACAAATCATAAATTTATTTCGCGCTCAATTTTTTTTCCAAAATTTCAACCCTTCTCTGCAACTCCACCAGTTCAAAACGATAAGCGACATTGTCAAGCTTTAGTTTGATTTCCTCATGGCCGCGCTCTAAAGAATCCAACCTTTTGTCAACGCCGTCAAATCTTTTGTCAACGCCGTCAAACCTTTTGTCAACATAATCAAATCCTTTCTTGACAGCAACAGCCAAATTATCCACCGTGGCGACTAACTTATTCATTGTAACAGCTAATTGATCTATGGTTATTTTTTTGCTTATTTTCTTCATACGGCTTTATTTTATCATAACAGCCGCCGCTGTCAAGGTTTAAAAATTCATAAAAACTGATAAAAAGCGGTGAACTTACGAGATAGCTTTTTGAGGCGTATCTTGTTTAATTAATCATAACCCAGCCCACGCTAATAACGGCGTTGCTGGCTGCATCGTAATACTCAACCTTAACTTCATGATTACCTTTTTCTATATTGCGTTCTCTATTAATAATTTTGGCTGTATTATTATCAGCCCACGACTGAAGAAAATTTTCATTATCAAGATAGACTCTAATAGCATCATCAAATTTTGTCTGAAATTCGTAATTTCCTCCGGCAAAATAACAATTGGCGGTAAAACGAGCTGAAAAATTATTTATCTTATTTATTCCTTCGGGACCGCCTGATCCCCAATTAAAATTAACTTCGTCAACACTGCTGGTCGCCAATGGCGAGCCGAAAAGACTCTTATTATTAAAATATTCCGCCAGCCAAACGCAGGAGGTGGCGGCGGTTTCTCCTGCCTGTCCGGCAGGCAGGTCTATAACAACTTCTTCTGTAGTAGTAGCTGATTCTTCCGGAGTATCAATAATTATTTCTTCCGTTCCGGTGGCGATTTCTTCAGGCGTTTCAACAACAACTTCTTCATCCGGTTTTTCTTCAATTTCTTTAACAATCTCGGTTGCTTCTTCGGAAATAATCGGGCTTGATTTTTCATCTATTTTTATTTTAGCTAAATTTTCATTAGTAATGCCCAGCCCCTGTTCGCGCATAACGGCAAAAGCATCCGCCGGCCGTCCCAGATATATCATTTTTAAATCAATCGGATTCACATAATAGACCTCGCCGTTTGCTTCTACTTTTAATAAAATTTTTCCGGCTAATCTTTTTGGAGCCACTCCGTTAAAAGAAGCAAAATCCTTATTGGATACTCCCAGCCCTTGTTCGCGCATCACGGCAAAAGCGTCCGCCGGCCGTCCCAGATAAAACCGTTTTTGGCTGTCAGGATTAACATACCAGGCCTCGCCATGGGACTCTATTTGCAGTAAAATCCGGCCTTTCAGCTTTTCTGATAATTCTTCGGCATAAGCTAAACCGATCGCTAAAAACAAGAATAATAATAAAAATATTAAATAAATTTTTAAATATTTTATTGTAAACATAATTTTGCTTTAAATTTAAATATTTTATTTTAATAATAGTTCTATTTCTTTTTTAAAACTGGGCAAATCTTTTTGAATAACTTTCCATACTTTTTCCTTATCAACCCCAAAATATTCATGTATTAATATATTTCTTAAACCGGCAATATCTCTCCACGGAATATGCGAATTAACACTCTTAAAATTATCGGCTAAATTTCTCGCCGCTTCGCCGATAATTTCCAAATTTCTTATCACCGCGTCAACAATCATACGATTATTGGAAAAATCGTTAGCGGTAAAATTTTTCGTATAATCTTCAATATTAACGATGCAATCAATAATATGCCCTAAAAATACTTTATTGTCTTTGTCCATATATTTTTATTTCGTCTCTAAAAATATAATCTTTTAAGCGGGGATTGACTGAATCGTAAGTGATAATATCAACTTTTCTCCGAAGAAAATCTTCCAACTCGTTTTTAAGATGAACCATATCTAAAAGACTTTTATTGTCTTCCAATTCCACCAACAAATCAATATCGCTTTCCGGCGTGTCTTCCCCGCGGGCAAACGATCCAAAAACAGACGACCTGACTACGTCATTTGCCTTTAAAATCGGAATAATTTTTTCTTTTAATTCTTCAATTTTCTTAATATTATCCTGTTTCATATGCTTTAATTCTACCAAAAATTACGTCTTAGTGTCAAACCCCCCCAACCACCTTGTCGGGGGTAGAACAAACTAAAGCCCCCCGGTTGCCCGGGGGGCTTTTTCGCGTTATCCTCCGCGATTAAACTATCAAATATAGTTTAATTAGTTGGACAGAGTCGCGCCGTTAACATCCGAAATACCCAAATCGGATGACAAAAGCGTCCAATGCATACCTGTATTGCCATCATTGCCGTTATAGGTAAAATCGGTATTCAAATTGTTGATCTCGGTCTGCATGTAATCAGCTGTGCCGTCAGTTACAATATCGCCGATAATTACCAACGTTACCGTGCCGTCAACTTTCTCGGTCGTGCCGGACAAGGTTGTTAAATCAATCGTGAATTTACTGTTGGCCGCGATATTAACAGCCGTAGTCTTATTGGAGGAATCGCCTTCAATATAAGCCTCAACGTTAGATAATGACGCGCCGGTGCTGGTCGCGAGCGTTAATATAAGCTGTCTCAGCTGGGCTTTCAGCTCGGTATTGTCGCTGTTCCGGTTATTGCCGTTGTCAAAGACAAACTTATACTTGGCGACGGTTTTACCCGTGCCTCCGGCCAATGTGCCATCAGCCATGGTATTAACGACTGAGGTCAGGATAGAACCGGTAGTAGTGGCCAACATTGACTTAGTTGTGCTGCCCGTATATTCGCCGGTGGCAAGCGTGCCGTTCGCGTCTTCAATTATGGTAATATCGGATCCGGTATCCACGCCGGCCGCGGTTACGGCCTGATTAACCAGCAAGCTGAACGTTGAGGTTAGCACTCCTTCGCTGGCTAAACTGAACTGAATCTCGCGTCCGTAAGTGCCTGTGCCTTCCGCATCGCTGGCGGCATTAATTGATTTGGTAGTAACACCGATGAACCAGGAAGTCGCCGTGTCGGCCGGCAAGGTGATATTTAAGGCATCAAAGTTGACATGGCCGGCGGCCGCCGGAGCTTTTTCGGCAATCATCGCGCCCGCGCTGTTATATAATCTAACAGTCTTAATGTCAGAATCAGTGGAACTGCCGTATTCTTCCAAGACCAAAGTCTTAATCTTAACCGGCTCATTGGCGGCAGTTAATACTAATTCGGCTAAATACTTGTCCGGTCTTGTTTCCGTGCTCGCCAAAATATAGCTGCTGTCATTAGCTTTCGGCTCGGTTGTCCTTAATTGCACTTTTAAAGTGCCGGCTGAAGCTAAGATAACTGTCCTTGATTGGGTGCCGACATTAGAAACGCTTTCTACTACCGCGTTATTATCTATATCTTTAGCAATGATATCGGCAGTACCGCTGTCAATCTCCAACTGGATATAACCGACCGGATTAAAGGTGCCAGCGAAATCCGCTTGAACCTCTACCACAACAGATTTACCCGCGGCAATTACGCTATTGGTAGCGTTAAGCGAAGTAAAGTTGATATAGCCGGTGGCTGAACCGCCTTCAGCAATTTGTCCGGAAACAGTCTTAGCCAATTTGCCGTCAATATATAATCTTAACTGGGAAACATTATTGTCGTCAAACGCGGTAGCGACGGTAGTGGTGGCTGAAACTTTGACCGAAGTCAAAGTAACCGCGGATGACGCGCCTGTATCAACGCTAGCTCTGTAAATAACGATATTCTTAGCTCCGGGAACGATTGTCTGGGTGGCTAAAGAAGTGGTCTTCCAAGTTAAGGAAGCTGATTTAACAGTAGCGATAGCGCTGGTGACGGAAGTCGGAGTGATGTTGTTTGACAAGTCATCATCGGAATCATCTCCGGTAATGGCAAACGCGCCGTCCTCCAAAGTAACCTGGAATGAGTCATTAGTATCAACGCCATTTGTATCATTGGCGCCTAATAAATCAATCCTTAATTGGAAGGTCTTGGTTACGCCTTTCTTCAAGCTGATATCATCGGTTAATGTCAAGCCGATATTAGTGGCCGTATCCGATGAACTGGCATGAGTAATATCATAAACCGCTCCGGTTTCAATGTCTTTTAATTCAACATTTTCAATTTCATTCATATCGGCATTGGCTGATCCCGGGTCGCTGATCATAAAGGTGTCATTGCCAGCGCCAATTGAGGTAATGGTAGCGTTTTCACCATTAGAAACTACTTTAATGGTAGCTAACACTACATCATTATCATCAGGCCTGACGTCTTTGGAAGGAGTAGCGGTCTTGTCCATATCAATAACAACATCGCCGGCGGTTAAGGTAACAACTATGCCATCAGAAACAGCATTTAAGCCGCCGAAACCGGCAGTGCCGATCGTAACACCATAGCCGAAATCCTGGCCGGTAAAGACCAAGTCATTGGCATCGTCAAAATAAAGGTCAATAGTATTATTGACATTAGCAATGCCAAGATCTCCGTAGATTTCAACGGAAACGGTGTCATTTTTGGCAATAATTAAATTGCCCATATCAAAATTGACAAACTTATCAGCCAATTCAGCGCCAGAAACGATTACTGTGCCGTCAACTTCAACGCTCATATTGCCGACAATGCCGGCAGTATTAGTGCCGCCGTTTTTCATTATCATTGAACTCCAAATAATCGGCTCGTTGGCCGCGGCTAAATTAAAGCTGGCTAATTTAACATGATCTTCGCCAAAGTCATTAAATGTATCGGATGTGCCGACACTGGACATAGTGACCGTACCGATATCAACACCGGTAACAATAGCTTGGGAGTTGCCGACAACCGGGAAAGACCCGCTCACAGTCGCGCCGTTGGTAGTGATGTCAGCCGCGGTTTTAACGCCTAAGGCAAAATTTCCGCTTTGGCCGGCTTCAATAGTGGCTTTTACCACTAAGGTCTTGGTAGAACCGGCTGTAACCTTGATCGGAGTAGAGAAGTTAAACATGGCTTCTCGGCTGGAATTGACATTCTTGGCTGTGCCCACTTTAACGCCAGCATCATAGAAAGTAACGTTGTCAATATAAATAGCGGTGCCTAAATCATAAGCGCTTAGCTTAATGGTAGACACTTCAACATCGCCATCGCTGGCTGCTGTTAGGTTAAGCGTCAAAAATTCATTCGGCGAACCGGCCGGAATATTGCCGGCAGATTTGGAGGTGGAAGCGAGCGAAGCGGTTAAGCCGCTTCCAGATGGGGCTGTTCCGCCTCCGCCTTCAGAAGTGTCAATTATAGCGTCTTCAGGTCCGCTAATGGTAGTTCCGCCCGCGGTAATAGTCATAGTGTCAGGTACAGTAACTACATTAGTAAAATTAAATCTGTTATTAACAAATGAAGCTTCATTGGAGAATACGCGGTAATTAGTCCCATCATAGTAATATACATCGGGGCTACTGGAAGATTTTACCAAAGTTCCGACAGGATATACTCCTTCTGTTAAAGGAGCTCCAACAGTATAATTAACCATAAATGAAGGAATAATATCAATTACTTTTTTTGCCCAATCAGCGCCATAAAGACTAATCGCGTTAGCTTCACTAACGATTGATCTTAAAATACCGCCCTTTTCAACAGTATAAACTGTTGATTCATCAGGACTTTTTACCAGTTTGGTTCCCGGTCTTACATCAACATTATCTCCTCTTGGCCAATTTTCCAGCTCTTCTTGGGTTATTGGATCTACGGCAGTAAAATCATCATACCATGTAAAATATGTTTTTTCATGGTCAAAAACATGCCTATAACCATCAGCACTTAAGTAATAAACGGCAGAAACACCGTCAATTTTTACCAAGTCACCGGCAGAAGCGGCCGCGCTAACCGGAGTTACCGCCACTCCGCTCATTACCAAAATGGTGACTATGCTCAAGCTGACAACAAATGCTTTTCGTAATTTAATCATAATTAATTAATAGCTTGATAAATATTTTCGCTTAAAGCTAAAAAATTTATCAAGGTTTCTTTTTACTCTTTATAAATTAATTATTTTTTAAATAATAGAGGTTTGATTGTAAATCAATCGGAATTCCGCTCCCCCACACTTATATAAATAAATGGCGGACGTAAATTCCATGGAGTAAAATTTATCTGCCCACTCTTATTTGCATAAGTGTGGGGTTGCCCGATTAAATTTATTCAGGGATTCTAAAAAAATTTAACAAGGCGTAGCTAATTGATTTACTAATCGGGATAAATCCCAACCGCCATAAAATAAAATATTAATTTTATAAAGAATTTTAGTTTAATTAAACTAGCACCGACCTCTCGGGATACACCCGAGATCGACCTTTTTAGGCCCTGTGAATCCGCTTAACGCGGATTAATTTGATTAAGCTGTATTTTTTCCATCTTAAACAAATTAATCGGCATTAAATTATCAATTTATTTAATCTTTCCTAACAATTTTTTAACTCCGGGAATTTTTATTGCTATAGAATATATTTTGTCAGCTATTTTCATGCCTATATTATTATATAAATTTTGCAACGAACCGAAATTAACGCTGATAATATCAAAGTTATTATTTAATTTATCGGATAAACTGCTTTTAGAGCAAACTGCGATAAAATAAATTGGCTGGCATCCATTTTCGGTTATGATGATTTCCCCCGTTCTGTCAGATAATTTATTTTCCGGCGCTATGCAGCTGGCAATGCCGTTATTCTGCTCTAATATTTTATATCTTTTAAAATGCTTGCTGATAATACTTTCAAATTCATTCCGCCTGAATTCGTGGAAATGAAATGGATTTTTTTCATGGCTTACATCTTGATTAGGCGTAGAAATAATCGCTAGTCCTTCATCTTTTATTACTCTTGATATTTCGGATAAGAATTTATCCGGATTTTTTAAATGTTCAATCGTCTCAAAAGAAACAACAACGTCAAATGTTTTACTGTCTTTCCTAATCTTTTCCGCATCGCCGGCTGTATATTCAATATTTTTATGATAATAATTTTCTTTGGCCGAATTAATCGCTTGCTGATCAATATCAACCGCTACTACTTTTCGCGCCCCGGCAGCTGCTAATATTTTTGCTCCGTATCCGGAACCGCAAGCGATATCCAATACTATTTTTCCTTTAACAAACTTCTTGGCCAATCCGTAGCGGATTAAATGCTCATTGTATATAATGCTCTTTTTAGTATCTTTATTCACGATAAGCCGTTCGTCAAAAGTATGCGCCATAACTTAAATAAAATATTTATTTTTTTTTATTTCTCTATTAAACTTGCTTTTATATTTTAATTAACTGCTCCTTGATTATTTTACTTCGCCTTCAATCGCTTCAGAAGAGCTGGCAGTCCCGGAATTGGCATTGCTATCCGCTGTTTGGCTGTCCGGCTTATTAATTCCGCTTACTTTATCCATAATGACATTAGCTTCGTCCAATTTAGTTAAAGTGGCGCCGTAATCTTCATCATCAATTAATTGCCCGGCCTCTTTTAAAGCATCCTGCAAATTGCCAGCATTGTCCGCGGAAACTTCTTCGGCAACAACCGGAGTTGAAGTTGAAACAGCTTCCAGAGAAAGAGCATCATCTGTTTTAACTGCCGTTGGTTCATTATTATTATTGGAGCTGTTGTCTGAAATCTGCATGCCTTTATCGTCTTTGCCTAAATTGGCGCCAAAGACCAGTGAATCTTCATCGGCTTGATTGTCCGCCGGAGTAGCATCGCTTTTATCTTCCTTGGCCGGAGCGCTGGCGGATATTTTAGCCAATCTTTTCTTAGCCGCATCTATTTCTTTTTTAAAATTAATGGTTAATTTATCAACCTTGTCTTTTTTCTTGCCATCGCCCGGCTCGGCGATCACCTGATTAATTTCTTCAACCCGGTTGCCGGCAAACTCAATGCTTAATTTGGCTTTGTCCTTTTCATTGAAAGTCAAAGCCAGCTGAGTTTTTTCGCTAATTATTTTAGCTATGTATAATGAATCCCCCGGCTTGGAGTTATTAGCCGCTTTTAAGCTGGCAACACCCCCGCTAAAAACCAAGATTATTATCGCCGCCACTGTCCAGACCGGCTGGGAGGCATGCTTGAAAATCCGCTTAGGCAGATAATTAATAAAATAATATAAATATGTATTTTTTACTTCCGCCGCTTCCTTCACTTCTTGGCTAACCGATGTATTGTAAATTTGGCTATACAAAATATCCCGGCTCGCCTTTTTCCACTGGCGGTCGGGTTTTATTAGTTTTAATTTATTTAATTGAGTAGAGAATTCTTTTTCGTTCATAGTTTATATCAAATAACCTATTTTTTATTTTCTTCTTCTATGAGCTCCTTTAATGCTTTTAATGCCCGAAAAACCAATACTCTGATATTTCCCCTGGACTTATCTAAAATTTTAGAAATTTCTCCCACTGACATCTCTTCTATATAATACAAAATGATCACTTCGCGGTATTCGTCTTTTAAATCCAATAATTTTTTTTGGATTAAATTATAATCTGACTTTATCTCGACGTTTCTCGCTATATCCTGCTTCTTATCTTCTATATCAGTATTCCCCCTCTCACCATCTATAGAAATGCTATTAACGTTTTGGTTTTTTCTATAATGGTCAATTACCGTGTTGCGCGCTATTTTATATATTAATGACTTTAATGTTTTATACTCGGCAATGCCTTTGCTCTGAATATAATTCCAGGCTTTCAAAAAAACCGTTGAAGTTAAGTCTTGCGCTTCAGTTTCGTTCCCGATTTTAAAATATATAAAACGATAGATATTATCTAAATAAAGGTCATATACTTTAACGAAAGCGTCTTTATCTTTTCCTTTTAGCCTGGAAAATAGTATTTTTTCTTGTATTTTGCTTGCTTTCATTTAATTATTCGTGATAATTAATATTATGTTACAGTTGCTTGAATAATAAAACTATTAAATAAAAAATTAAGGGCTTAATAACCCTATTTAACCCTATTTTATTAGTCTTTTTTAAATGTTTTAATATATATAAATATTGATATTGTTTATAATAATAATGATATATTATTTATCAACAATATAATATAAAATAACATATAAGCAAATATAAATCAAATTAAATCCCATAACAAATAGCATAAAACATATAACATTTATTTATTTTTATTTAATAATTTTTTAAATTATTTTATATTGCATGTTTTGTGTCGCGTGATCTTAAACCCTTGCATTTTTTATTACATTATGAGAATATGTTTAATAATAAAACTTAAGTCTAGGTAGTAGTGGACTAAAATCAATAAAATTGCTATATAATTAACTTAATTTCCTTTTTGATATATTCCCAAAAATATAGCAATTTAATAATTTATTTATACTTTAGTCTACATTATTGTGGACTAAAGAAATAATATGGATTTAAAATCAGAACTAAAACAATTAAATGAAACTCTAAATAATAAAGAGGGCTCTAATATAAAAAATTCAAGCCAGAGTGGCAAGCGGAAAAAAAACTATATTTTTACTGATAAGCCCAAACGGATAAAAAAGCATAAAATTAAAGGAGAAGATATATTAAATAAATCTATCAATAATCCCGTTTGGTTGTCTGTTTCCGAGGCGGCTAAAATAGGGGGCGTGCAAAATAAAACTATCCGCCGGGCAATCCAGTCAAGGGCCGTAAAGTACAAAGTCAAAGGCAACCGCTATTTGATTGAAATTACCTCAATTATAAAATACTTATATAAAAAAACCAAACTGAAAAACAAATTTAATGATTTCGGCATCGGCCAATACGTGGAAAAGTGGGAAGAATGATTAAAAAATAATCATATATCCTTTTAAAACATCTTTATTGATGTTTTTATTTTTAATATTTGCTAAAAAATGTTATAATATAATAAGTTATCCACAAACAAATTGCCTTAATAATTAAAAATAATAATATTTAAATTTCTAAAAAATTATTTAAGAATTTTTGTATTATTTTTTACTATGCTTTATGTTTAATTTCTCAAGGAGGAAAGGATTAAACAACATTTTTGTTAAAATTCTAAATTCCAAATCTACTTATATTTTTATTATTATCTTAATGCTGATTCAATTCTTTTTGGTCAGTATTATTTTTTTTCAGAATAAAAATTCTAAATATTTAACTGAACAAACAAACTTCCGCGTAGCAACTATAGAAAATCAGCAGAAGCAATTAAACGAAAAATTAAATTCATTGCAGTCAAACATAATGCGCCTGTCATCTATATTATACCGGCTACAACCGGTTGATAATAACAATAATTAATTTTAAATATTAAATAATAGTTTCGCCCTGCGCTCTTGGCACAGGGGAATAAACAATTATAATCAAGGAGGAAAAATATGCATTTAAACAAATCAATGGCTAAGCATCTGCTTGGCAAATTAAAAAATTTACAGTATGGCTGGTAATTATTACTATGGTCCTGTGGAGCGTCAGCATTCCTTTTATAAATTACGTGCCCGATGCCAGCGCGGCCGGCGGCATTGACGCCCAGTACACCAACGACGGCGGCGCGACACCGGACGTATTTTTGGACGCCACGTCCACGCCGGAATCAATTATTAAAATTACGGCTTACGACACCACGGCCGGCACTAACCGACTTAACGGCATTACTCTCCAGCTTCAAGCCGGCATGAATTGCCCGATGGGCGGCGGACCGTGCACGGCCAGCCCTTTTAGCGTCGCCGCTGATTTAAACGCTTTGGCGACAACTACGACTTCCGGCATATCATTATGGCTTGACGACGGGGACGGCAATTTTGAAACCAATCAAGACACTTTAATTTCCTCAACCACGGCAACAAAAGCCGGCGACTGGACAACTCAGACAATCACTGACCCGTACGGCGGCACCTTTAGTGTTTCGCAAACCGTATTTTCCAATTTAAACTTAACTATTCCCGTTTCTTTTACCGCTCCACTGGTGATTTTTGTCGCGGCTAGCGCGGCGGATATTAACGCCGCCACCTTGCATAAATTCACAACTAAAATTCCTCAAAATGGCGTAGACGTAACTTCCGCTTCCATAACCAACTGGCCGAGCGAATCAATGGGCAGATGGTTCGGAATGGTAACTTTAGGCACGGAAGGCGGCGGCGATAATATGCAGATGAGCGCGCCTTTGGCAATTTCCGAAGTGCAAATCGCTTCTTCTACCGCGAATGTTGAATTTATTGAGATATATAATAAGACAGATCAGTCATATGATTTAATTCCTGCTAATGGAATTGCCAACGCAACCGGCGCTATCTCGGGAAATCTTAATCTGCATATTGTTGACTGTACGGGCGCTGGCTGTACCGGCACCACTACCAATAAGACATTAACTTTAACTACTAATAATGACACCGGAGATGACATTCCGGCCAAAGGATATTTTTTAATCGCGTCTACTGATTGGAATACTAATTGGGCCGCGGCCTATGGAACGCCGGACGCGACCTATGACGCGACGACTAACGGGCTGGCGCCTAACGGCGGCGTTTACATTTCCACTTCTACCACTATTGACGCCATGGTTATTGATAAAGTCGGCTGGGGAAACCAAACACAGACAATTGAAGGCATGGCGGTTGTCAGTCCGCCCGCCAACGGCTCTCTGGAACGCAAGGCCTATCCAAGTTCAACGCCAACCAGTATGGCTACCGGCATTGACAGCAGTAAAGGCAATGGTTCGGATACGACTAACAACAGCGGAGATTTTATCACCCGAGCCGCCGGTCTTGCCGGACCGCAAAATAGATTATCGGCCACGGAAAGCGAAGCCATATCTTCCGCGAGCAGAAATATAATTATTAATGAAATTTTATACAACACTGCCACCAGCTCGGCCTGGATTGAACTTTATAACGCTTCTTCAACTTCTATTTCCATTAACAACTGGACGCTGAATATAGCTACTTCAACCACGCAAATTTATACTATTCCTGATGTTTCAATGACGGCTAATAGTTTTGTCACTATTTACTGGAATCAAACCGGATTAAATGACGCCAATACTTCTGACGGTCAAGGATCTCTTTATACCGGTTTAAGAACGCCGATATCCACTGTTGGCGGCGACATAACTTTAAAAAATGCCGGCGCAACAATTATTGACTACATTCAATACTGCGGTCCAAGCAAAGCCGGTGAAGCGGCGGCGGTAACCGCCAGCCAATGGACAACCGGCGATTTTAAGCCCAATAGTGAATACAACCAATCAATCGCCAGAATGGGAACAACCGGCAATGACTATAATACCAGCGGAGATTGGATTTATTTATCAAACCCCACTCCTAATTTGCCTAACACCGGCGGGGACGGAACAGCGCCAACCGCGGCAACTAATGTCTCCTTAAATGATCCGGACAGCTCTAATTACGGCTTACAAGGCGAGGATGTCAGGATTGTTTGGACGCCGACTTCAACCTCTGATCCATCTTTTGACAGATATGAAATATATTTATTGCTTGACGGCGTCGCGCTAAATACGGCGGTACACTCTGTTTATAGTACTGCCTATGGCCAATATATGTGGCAGGGCGGCTCGGCCGCTTCAACATACACTTTCACCGGTAGCGGCTTTTCTATGTCCTTTGACAGCGCCGGCGCGCTTTTGTCAACCGGCAGTTATCGCGCTTATGTGGTAGCGATTGATATGGCCGGCAATAAATCCGCGGCCGTTGCTTCGGCTCCGGCTACTTTAACTTCCGAAATCGGCGGCACGGATTCTAACCCGCCGATGATTGACCATATGCCGGTTTGGCAAGCGCCTCAAGGAGGAAATCTTGTTTTTTACGCCCGCATGGGAGACGATCGGACTTTGGCAACCGCTGAGCTTGCTTATAAAGTTAATGCACAAGCGTTTGGTAATGCCACTTCCACTTGTGTTCAACCGGCCATGGCCGGCAACACCGGACTTTACCGCTGTTTTATCGCCTGGAACGGCGGCTGGGACGACACTACTTCTATTCAATATTATTTAAGGGCGATTGACGATACTGGTAATGACACTTTCTTGGGAATGTATCCGACTGATACGGAAACAACAGCCAAATCCAATCCGGTTACTATTGATATAATCTCTGCCACTTCATGGAATGATTCTAATTCAACTGCTGACTTAAACGGTACTGTCTATGATTCAAGCGGCAATCCGGTGCAAGACGCTTTCGTAATTATTGACGGCATTTCCACTTCCACCGCCACCACGACCTCAAACGGCGCCTTCACTTTTGGCGACAATAATTTACCAGAGGGCTGGCAATGGATAAAAGTTATTAAGAACGGATTTATGGACATATCAAAGGATGTCATGCGCGGCGATTCGGGATTTCAAATATATTTATCTTCCGGCTTTATGAGTAATTCTTCCGGCGGATCTTCCGGAGCGAGCGGAGTTTCCTGGACCGCGCCTATGGACGGCATGATGATGGCGCCTCTTAATATCGCCTGTACCGGCGACTGCTCAACCGTTCCTCTTCCTATGGCATCAGGGCAAATGCCAATCGTCATCAGCTTTTTTAATCAAATGAACTCCGCCACTATTGACGATATGGACGCTTCCAATGCCGGCTCAAATATTTATGTTACGGCCGACGGCAACACTAAAATCGCCGGCAAAGTAAAATATGTTTATAGCGCCAGCCCTTATGCTAATGAAGCCCGCTTCTATTCGGACACTGCCCTTTCGGCTAACACTTTTTACACGGCAGTAATAACTTCCGGGGTCAAAGACACGAACAGCAATCCTTTAAACTCAAACCGACCAAACGGCAACTATGAATTTTCGTTTAGTACTATGGGCGACAATACCGGAATGTGGGGCGGCGGCGGAATGGATTTCGGCAACTTCGGCGGCGGCGGAGCGTTTATGCCTCCTTTCGTGAACGGCACCAATCCGACTCCCGGATCTTTTAATATTCCTACCTCGGCCGCTATTATGATTGAATTCAGCGAGCCGATGGATCCAACTTCTATCAGCACTACTAATTTAAAACTTTATAAAATCACCAATGTCAGTTCCTGGACCGCAACGGAAGTGACGGATAAAAGCGTCAGCGTCAGTTTAGATAACGCCACTAAAAAAATTGTTACTATGACGCATACTGCCTTGGATTCCAATTCTGCCAACAGTGGCTGGTATGAAGTGCGGGTGATGGGCGCGGTTAAAAGCCAGCTTGGAGTTTGGCTTGGGAATCCGATGAACTGCTCCACTTCTCCTGATACCTGCTTGGCAACCCAATCGTCTTTCAGTTCCAGTTTTCAAGTCGGCTCCTCGGCTGACTTAACCCCTCCAACCGTAGCCGGATCTTATCCAACAAACAACGACGGCATCAGCAATGGCTCGGTCGTTGATGTCGCTATCCCGTCTATGGAAATTGGCTTTTCCGAAGCTATGAATCCTTCTACTATTAATTCCCAAAGCGTTACCTTAAAAAAAGGAACGGTAAGCGCGGCCGGAACCATTAAATACGATTCCATGTCCAACACCGCCAAATTCTCGCCGACCGATTCTTTGACTTCCAATACGGTCTACACTTTAACGATTACCACGAGCGTTACCGACCTTTCCGGCAACGCTTTGGCGGCCAACAATATTATCAGCTTTAAAACAGGTAGCGCCGACTCTAATACTCCGGAAGTGCTTTACGCCAACGGCGACGATTACCAAATCGCGGTCACTTTCTCCGAACCGATGAACGCGGCTTCCAAGACTGAAACCGGCTGGACAACATCTGTTTTAAATCCGGCCAATTATTACCTTAACACTTTGGCAAGCGGCGCTTGCTCTACGCCAGGCAGTTGGTCCTGCTCGGCTACAGCCGTTGCTCCGTATGACACAGTCGGCGGCAATCAAATGTCAACACTAACCGGCGTAACTCTTTCTTACGACGCTTACACTCAAACCGTCACCTTAAAAGGCATAGATATGTGCGGCGACCAAATATTCGACGACTGCGCTTCGGATTCTTTCCAAATTTTCGTTGACAATGCCACTGACCGCTCAGGCAACGCTATTACCGATACCGGCAACCGCGCGGGGAGCGCCACGCATAATAACGGCTCGCACAACCCGATAAAAGACAGCGCCGAAACCTACGGCATGCTTGGACCATCGGGCGGCGGAATGATGGCGAGCGGCGGCGGTCCAATAAGCGGAGCAACTACTAATTCCGGCCCGGGAATGGATATGGGTAAAATGGGAATGTTCGGCGGCGGCGCTTTCCCGATGAACGGTATGGCCGGACAAACTTCCAATTATTTTATTGACATACCGGTTACCATAGCTCTTCAAGACGGCATGCAGATTGTTCTTACCTTCCCGAACGGCTTTAATGTAACCGGGGTATCTAAGGACTCTTTCTCGCCGGTTAATAATGATATGAATAATCAAGGAGGCGGCACGATTACTTTTGACGCGACTTTGTCACCCGGCGTGGGCGGCGTAGCCTCAACTTCCAATACGGTCATTACCGTAAAATTGGATATTGCCACTTCTTCCAGTAATATGTTGAATACTGCTACCGGACCGGACGGCTTTATTGACTTTTTGCATTTTGATTTAAAAGGCATTATAAACTCTTCCGTACCTAAGGGCTTCGGTACCTCCGGCTACTCTGTGGACATTAAAACAAAATCTTCTGACGGCGGTCTTTTGGAAAATATAATGACTATGCCTTTCTTTATCAGCGAAAGCGGTTCGGATAGTTTAACGGTTGTGGTTAACACTAATAATGTCAATCAAGACGACGGCACCGCCAGTATTTACCTCGGCTCATTTATGACCGGCCCGATGGAAGCCGACACTACGACTTTTTCCAACGACATTGGCACATCCACTTTCTTTAATTTAATTTCCGGCGATTATATGCTCTTTACCGACCCGTATGTTACTATCGGCTCAAACAGCTACTTGGGAAAAACAATGCCTGAATTTATCGCAGTAAGCGGAGCGACTTCAAAAAGCATTACTCTTGAACAAGACGCGGCTGGCGCCGGCAAAGCCGCAGTCACGGTTTATCTATCCGGCGACTATTCAACTAGCGGAGTAGCCGATGATGTTGATATTTTTGCCAATTCGCCTTCAGCGTTCAAAGTTAAAACCTTAAATGATGTAGGCAATACTAATCCTAACGCCACCTTTTACTTAACCGAAGGCAGTTGGTCAATCGGCGTAGGACCAGCGATGCCCAAAGGACCGATGGCCGGCCCGTCGCCAATGCCTGACTGGATGCCGCCTATGATGGTAAATGTCACGGTCGGCATTGAAACCGCCACCAGTAGAGCTCTTGATCCTGATGGCGATTCTTCTAACGCCGCTATCGGCAATACCGAGCCAGTCCAGCTTAATATGGCGAATACTAATAATTTACAGGTCGGCGATGTGGTAACTTTTGCCACTGGCGCGGCCGCGGCCACCACCACTATCACGTCTTTAATAATCAATACCTCTATAACTGTCACTCCGCAAGGAAATTGGAGCGCGCTTCCAGCCGCTAACGATACGATCACTTCTGTGCGTGAAACATCAGGCGGCAATAATGATAAAAAAATATTTTTCAATATCAGCGGACAGAAGCTAATGACAATAAACGGTTTTGTGATTGACGATTCGGGAAACGGCATGGGCTCGGCCGAAGTCTACGCTTACCAGCCGCAAAACTTTGGCAATAGCCACGCTACCGCGGACACAAACGGCAAATTTACCCTTAAAATCACTTCCACCGGCAACTGGACAATCGGCGCCTTTAAGCCCGGCATGCCCAATTCGCAGGAAAAGTCTGTTAATGTAATCACCAACTCGGTCGGCATGGACGGCAACACTACAGCCGATGTCTATTTGAATGGAATGATTATTTCTGACGCTTCCAATAATAACGCCGGCACAAACCCCCTGCGGTTAAAACTAAAAAGGCCGGCTTACACCATCTCTGGCAAAGTCCTAAACTCTTCGGGGCAAGCCGTCCCAAACGCTCCGGTCTGGGCTTATGTTTCCGGAGGCACCGAACACTCGGACACAATGACTGATTCTTCGGGCAATTATATTCTTTATGTTGACAACGGCTTATGGACAATAGAAGCTGACGCTCCAGGCGTGGGTTGGCTGCAATACGACAGTGCGGTCACGGTTAATAGCGCCAACCAATCAAACATCAACTTAAGGCCGGTGACTGGAGTTAGTTTCTATAATATTTCCGGCACCGTAACCATGTCCCGCCCACATGATAATGTCATAGTACCGGCAATATAGAAATGTCATAGTTAACAGATTCGTGCCATAATTGGTCTAAATTAATTAATGTAATTTAGACAATAATATGGATACGAACCAATTGA
>Ga0210016_1000155_pt1 | contig 53940 bp, 53 predicted proteins | sample CryGeyCG2014_300_FD_185454 | JGI IMG/M metagenome (GOLD analysis project Ga0210016, IMG submission 185454) | Groundwater microbial communities from aquifer - Crystal Geyser CG02_land_8/20/14_3.00 (SPAdes) (version 2) | ecosystem: Environmental > Aquatic > Deep subsurface > Groundwater | place...
TAGAAAAGATTGCTGTCAAAAACCTTCATGAGCTAATGAGGGCATGGGAGGCAATACACAGATTGTGGGTTGCAGAGGCATGCGCAAGGACAAGGCTTGCCAGGAAGGAGTCAAGATGGCCTGGATACTACTATAAGTTCGATTACCTGAAACTGGATGAGGGTCAGAAGCATTTTATAAATGTGAAGTACGATGTGAATAAGAAGGAATGGAAGGTCATCGAAAGGCCAATGATCCCTATCATTTGAGCCAGATGTATCATTGGGGGCGAGCTTTCCGGTCGCCCCCAATTTTATTAGAGGATGTTCTATGAATGAAGAGTATGCTGAAAAACGCCGAAAGCTCTCTCTGGATGGCAGATTCAGATTCTTATGTCACAATGGGCTTTCCTGTTTTAACACCTGTTGCGGTGATATAAATATCTTTCTCACACCTTATGATCTCCTGAGGATGAGAAGGGCTACGGGGTTGTCTTCGGGAGAATTTTTAAAGGGATATACCATTCCACTCTTAGCAGACGAGGGGTTACCTTTAGTGGTGCTTAAGATGGTGGAGGATGAAAATAAGAGATGTCCTTTTGTTACCTCTGATGGGTGTAAGATATACCAGGATAGGCCATGGTCATGCAGGATGTATCCCATATTCCCCTCTTCTTCAAAAGAGGAAGAATTTTTTATAGAGGAAGGGAGCTCATGCCTTGGATTTAAAGAGGAAAAATGGCGGACAATACAAGGGTGGAAGAAGGATCAGGGGATCGATATTTATGATAAAATGAATGAATCTTATAAGGAAATCACCTTCCATGATTATTTCCTGAAGGGGAATAAACTTGAGGGAGGAAGGTCGAAGATACTTTATATGGCCTGTTACGACCTGGATGAGTTTAAGAAATTTCTTTTTAAAACCAGGTTTTTTGATATCTATGATGTGGAAAGTGGGATTATTGAAAGAATAAAAGAAGACGAGGAAGAACTCCTAAGTTTTGGATATAGATGGGTAAGATTCAATCTCTTCGGGGAAGATACATTAAGACTCAAAGATAAAACATTTGATAAGATTTTGCAGGCCAAGAGGAAGGAATCTCTAAAGAATTAGAGAGCCAGGCAAAGAAAGGATTAATCCATGTTAATGGATATGGGTGTCGTAGAACCTGTTAAGCGTACGCTGGATTCCAAATTCAAATTCGGATGTCATAATGATATAAGCTGCTTTAATAGCTGTTGTAGCCGTACAAGTATAATTCTTACCCCCTATGACATCGTAAGGATAAAAAATAGGTTGGGAATCTCTTCAGGAGATTTCCTCGAGAAATACACCTACACCTATATTGATGAAGGGAACTCACATCCTTATGCAGTGCTTAAGGTGATGGATGATAATAAAGGGGGATGTCCCTTTGTTACACCTGAGGGCTGCAGTATTTATGAAGACCGGCCTTCTAACTGTCGCTATTATCCTGTCGGTCAAGGTCTCATGATAATGGGCGGAGAGGAAGGGCCGGTAAATGAAGAATTTTACTTCTTTATAAGAGATCCAAATTGTCTTGGCTATCAGGAGGGCAGAGAGTGGACAATAGAGAGTTGGAGGATCAACCAGGGAGCTGACATTTATGATGAGATGACAAGGGAGTGGATGGAGATCCAGTTGAGGAGGGGCGCATCTGGGGATCCCAAACTTGACGAGAAGAAACAGGCCATGCTTTACATGGCAAGTTATGATTTAGATAAGTTCAAAAGATTTATTTTTGAGAGCAAATTTCTCGATCTTCTTGAGATTGATAAGGTGGAGGTCGAAAAGATAAAAACTGATGAAATCGCACTGATGAAGTTTGGATTCAAATACCTGAAATACATCCTGATGCTTGAGGAAACGTTGAAAGTAAAGGAAGAATCATTGCCGTCCCAACGTTAGTCAAATAAATTAATTTCTGAGGGAATAATAAAAGGAGGGACGCGCTCTGTCGCGTCCAAAGTAAGGAGGAAACATGGCGGATACAAAGGTTTCTGACGGAGATGTTCTTGTTATAGGAGGAGGGATCAGTGGGCTTACCACGGCCGTCGAAGCTGCGGAAGTGGGGTGCAGGGTTATCCTCGTGGAGAAAGAGCCTTCTCTCGGGGGAAGGGTGGCCAGGAACAATAAGTACTATACCAAGCTCTGCCCTCCATCTTGTGGACTGGAGATAAACTTCAAGAGAATAAAGAAAAATCCCAATATTCAGTGTCTCACCCTGTCGGAGGTAGAGGCGATCTCCGGGGGGGAGGGGAATTACGAGGTGACTATCAGGATAAATCCCCGGTACGTTAATGAGAACTGTACCGCCTGCGGAAAATGTGCCGAGGTGTGTGTTACAGAGATACCAAATGAGTTCAACCTTGGGATGGATAAAATCAGAGCTGCTTACCTTCCCCATCCGATGGCGTTTCCTATGAGATATGTTATAGCTCCTGAAATTATCGGGACGGAAGAGGTGAAGAAGTGTCTCGATGCATGTAAATACAACGCCATTGATCTCGATATGAAGCAGGAGACCGTCAAGGTGAAAGTAGGGGCGGTTGTTGTCGCTACAGGCTGGAATCCGTATGATGCGGCAAAAATTGACAACCTTGGTTTCGGCAAATGCCGGAATGTGATCACCAATGTAATGATGGAAAGGCTGGCATCTCCTTCCGGACCGACAAAGGGGAGGATAGTCAGGCCTTCTGACGGGAAAGAGGTGAAAACTGTTATCTTTGCCCAGTGTGCCGGCTCCCGGGATGAGAATCATCTTGCCTACTGTTCAGGTGTGTGCTGTCTGGCTTCCCTCAAACAGGCCACCTATGTGAGGGAGCAGTACCCGGATGCAAAAGCGACGATCTTTTACATTGATGTCAGGGCCCTCGGTAACTATGAAGACTTCTACACGAAGGTGGCAGGTGACGAGAATATATCTCTCATTAAGGGAAAGGTAGCCAGGGTGGAAGAGGACCCGACCACTGCCGACGTGGTGGTGGAAGCGGAAGACACGCTGACAGGCGATAAGATCAAGGCCAGGGCGGACATGCTTGTTTTAGCCACGGGAATGGTTCCCAGTGCGCCGGGAGGTAACATCGCCGTAACGTATGACGAGTTTGGCTTTGTCGTCTCTGATCCGTCCATAAGAGGTATATACGGCGTCGGCTGCGCCAGGAGACCTACAGGGGTTGCGCAATCGGTTCAGGATGCCACAGGAGCAGCGCTAAAAGCTATGCAGAGTATGGTAAGGAGGTAACTATATGGATAAGAAGGTCGGGGTTTATATATGCACTGGTTGTGAAATCGGGGAATCTCTTGATGTTCCCGCCCTTTCTAAGGTGGCAACTTCTGAAAGCAAAATCCCAATATGTAAAAACAACCCGATGTTATGCGGTAAGGAGGGTTCTTCTCTCATCACTGCCGATATGGAGAAGGAAGGGGTCAATACGGTAGTTATCGCTGCCTGTTCACCGAGAGAAAAAACCGATGTCTTCACGTACGATCCCACTTCTGTCTGTATGGAAAGGGTAAACTTGAGGGAACATGTTGTCTGGTGTCATCCCTCTCAGGATGAAGATACCCAGATGCTGGCGGGAGACTACCTGAGAATGGGGATCATTAAGGCCCAGAAGATGGCCCCCCTGGAACCTTTCAGTGAACAGATAGATAAGACCATCCTTGTCGTGGGTGGTGGGATAACGGGGATGACATCGGCGCTCGAGGCGGCAAAGGCCGGATACGATGTTGTTCTCGTCGAGAAGGCCCCTGAATTAGGGGGGTGGATGAAAAGACTTTGGAAGCAGTATCCGAAAAGCCCGCCTTACCTGGAACTCCAGCCTACAGGAGTTGATGAAAAGATCAAAGAGGTGATGTCCCACACAAAAATCAAGGTATATACAGGGGCTAAGATAGAAAAGACAAAAGGCGCCCCCGGTCTCTTTGATGTTACCATAAGTCAGAACGGGAAATCAGAGACCATAAGAGTAGGGGCAATCGTGGAGGCTGCCGGTTGGCAACCGTACGATGCCACGAAACTTGATTCTTTAGGTTTTGGCAAATATGCAAATGTCGTGACCGGGATCATGGTAGAGGAGATGGCAGCGAAGGGGAAATTTACCCGTCCCTCTGATGGAAAAGAGGCAAAGAGCGTGGCCTTTATCCAGTGTGCCGGCTCCAGGGACAAAGACCACCTCCCGTACTGTTCCTCTTACTGTTGCCTTGCCTCGTTGAAACAGGCAAAATATATAAGAGATAAGGACAGTGACGCAAAGGTTTACATACTATACAAGGATATAAGGACCGTCGGTCAGTATGAGATCTTTTATAAAAAGGTTCAGGAAGACCCCGGCATCTTTCTGACAAAGGGTGAGATTGCCGGTATCTCTGAGGATGCTGAGAAGAATCTTGTTATTGACGTGGATAACACCCTCCTGGGTGGGAAGATACAGGTAAAGGCGGAGATGGTAGTCCTGGCGACGGGGATGGTTCCCGCGGCAGGGATTGAGATGAAAGCGGCGATACCGGAAGAGGCAGAGAAGACCTGTGAGGAAAAAAAGGAAGAGGGAAAAGACCTCCCCGCGGATACTATTATCCCCTCGGATATTCTGAACCTCGAATACAGGCAGGGGCCGGAACCACCCGCCCTGAGATATGGGTTCCCCGATTCACACTATATATGCTTTCCCTATGAAACGCGCAGGACGGGCATTTACGCCGCCGGATGCGTAAGACAACCGATGGATAGCGCTGCCTGCATGGATGATGCGGGAGGGGCTGCATTTAAAGCTATACAGTGCGTTGAACTTACCGCCCAGGGGAAAGCGGTCCATCCAAGAGCGGGGGATATGAGCTATCCGGAGTTATACATGTCGCGGTGTACCCAGTGCAAGAGGTGTACCGAGGAGTGCCCCTTCGGTGCGTACAACGAGGACGAAAAGGGCAATCCGTTGCCCAACCCCACCAGATGTCGCAGGTGTGGTATCTGCATGGGGTCATGTCCGGAGAGGATCATTTCTTTCAAGGACTATTCCGTGGACATTATGGGGTCCATGGTAAAGGCCATAGAGGTCCCGGAAGAGGACGAGGAAAAACCGAGAATTGTAGCCTTTCTCTGTGAAAACGACGCCTATCCTGCCATGGATATTGCAGGCCGAAAACGTCTATCCTACAATCCCTATGTAAGGGTTATTCCCTTAAGATGTCTGGGTAATGTTAATCTCGTATGGATTGCCGATGCCCTCGGGAAGGGTATAGACGGGGTTCTCCTGATAGGGTGTAAATATGGCGATGATTATCAATGTCACTTCATCAAGGGAAGCGAACTGGCAAATTACAGGATGGAGAAGATCAAAGAGACCCTGGACAGGCTTCGCCTTGAATCTGAAAGGATACGCATCCTGGAGCTTTCGCTCGACGAATACGATAAACTGCCGGGGATCTTCGATGATTTCCTCGAAAAAATAGAAGAGCTTGGTCCAAACCCGTATAAGGGTTTCTAGGTTTTTAGGAGGGCCACGCTTCGTCGTGGCTACATCGGCGGCCACGACAGAGCGTGGCCCTCCTCAGTTAACAGGGGTGAGGTGGAAAAATGGCAGAGAGACAAATCATAGAACCCGATATGGATTTTGTTAGGGAGGTGGAAGGTCTTGGAGGGGACACACTGAAAAAGTGTTTTCAATGCGCCACATGTTCTGTTGTGTGCAATCTGACCCCGGAAAAGAAGCCTTTCCCGAGAAAAGAGATGATCTGGGCTTCCTGGGGGCTGAAGGAGAGGCTCCTTTCCGACCCCGATGTATGGCTCTGCCATCAGTGTAATGATTGTTCCACCTACTGTCCCCGGGGGGCGAAACCCGGGGATACCCTCGCCGCGGTGAGAAACTACAGTTTTATGCACTACGCCTCTCCGCAATTTTTGGGCAAGGCCCTCGGCAAGGCAACGTATCTCCCCCTCCTCCTGGCCTTTCCGGTTATCCTTCTTCTCTTTCTTATGGGGATTACCGGCCATCTTAATATACCTGAAGGCGAGATCGTATTTGCCAAGTTTATCCCCCATACCATTGTGGACCCTGTTTTTATGGCCGTTTCCATTCTGGTCGTGATATCCATTGTAAGAGGGATATCACGATTCTGGAATGGCCTTAAAGTCGGCGTACATCCTCTAAACTCTCAGAATATTATATCCGGGGGAGATTTTGTAAAGTTACATGTCATTCCTATCCTGGTGGAGATATTAAAGCATTCCCGATTTAAGAAATGTGAGAGAAGCAGCTTCAGGTATCTTGCCCACCTGTTGATCTTTTACGGATTTATCGCCCTGGCGGCAGTGACGGGAATGATATTTTTAGGGACGTACCTACTTGGTACAGAACTTCCCCTTTCCATGTATAACCCGGTAAAGATCCTGGCCAACTTGGGGGCGCTTTCCCTTTTTATCGGTTGCACGATAGTAATTTCCAACAGATTAAAGGAAAAGGAGGATAAAAGCAGGAGCGCATATTTCGACTGGGTATTTATCATCATGGTCTATCTGGTGACAATTTCCGGTATACTTACCGAGGTCACGAGACTTGAGCGTTTTGCCGTTTTAGCCTACTGGCTCTATTTTATTCATCTTGTCCTGGTATTTTATCTTCTTGCCTATCTGCCATTTTCCAAGTTTGCCCACCTAGTCTACAGGACAGTTGCCATGGTCTATGCAAGCTATGCACAGAGGGAAGTAGAACTGCTGTAACTGCCTGTTCCGTTCACCGCAAAGACGCCGAGAACGCATTCGGACGCGACGGAGCCCGTCCCTCCAGAGGGACGGGCCACACTCCGTCGTGGCCATTATGAACTTGTTTGATTCTATTTTCATATAAAAAACTTTAGGCACTTTAAACTTTAGCTCACTTTAGGCACTTAACTTGAGAATCTTGGGTCTTGATTACGGCAGTAAAAGGATTGGTGTGGCGATTTGCGATGAATTAGGGATCACTGCTCAGACCCTTGCTACCGTTACGAGAAAAAATCGAAAGCAGGACATGGAGGCGATAGCCGAATTTATCAAAGGATATGGCGTGGAAAAGATCGTTGTCGGTTACCCGGTAATGCTCGACGGCACCGAAGGGATTCAGTGTGAAAAAGTTAATCGTTTTATCAGCATACTTGAAGCCACATTTTCCCTTCCTGTGATCAGGTGGGATGAAACCCTGACTACGAAAGAGGCGGAAGAAATCATTATCAGGGCTAAGGTGCGCAGGAAAAAGATGAAAAATGTGGTGGATAAACTTGCCGCCAGCTTGATCCTTCAAGGATACCTTAATTCCCTCAAACCTTGAGGGAGTTTTTCCCCCATACATATAGGGGCAGTATTCGTAAGATGCTAAAGTTAATCAATAGATATAATATATTTCTTGCTGTCACCGTCATTATAACTCTCATCCTCTTATCTATAACTTTTCTGAACTATACCGTAAGTCCGTCAGACAATAAAAGTAAGACCTCGACAGTTATTATTCCCAGAGGATCCGGTTTTTTAAAAGTTACCGATATTCTCTATAAGGCAGGAATAATAAAATACAGGCCTTTTTTCTGTCTACTGGCCGTATTAGAAAATGCCCCAAAACGCATCAAGGCAGGGGAATATGAGCTGGTAAGTTCCATGTCCCCCATCGAGATCATAGATAAACTTGTCAGGGGGGACATTAAAAGATACCCTGTCCTTATTCCTGAAGACATTACACTACGAGAAATTACTGCCCATCTGGTTTCTCTGGGGCTTGTTAATGAGGGTGAGTTTATGACCCTCGCCTCGGACCCATCATTCCTTGTTTCTCTCGGCATAGATGGCGCCACCGTGGAGGGATATCTATACCCCGACACGTATACGTTTAACCGAGCTATGGGGGCAAGGGAAATCATCGAAACCATGGTACATCAGTTCTGGAAAAAGGTTACCCCGGAGATGATAAACAGAGCAGGAGAACTTGGCCTGACAGTATCAGAGTTTGTGACACTTGCCTCTATCATCGGGAAAGAATCTGGACTCTCAGATGAAAAACTCATAGTGTCCGCCGTTTTTCACAACAGATTGAAAAAGGGCATGAAGCTGCAGAGTGATCCCACAGCGGTCTATGATGTCAAGTATTTTGACGGGAACATTAAAAGAAGTGACTTAAGGAGAAATATTCCTCATAATACATACAAAATAAGTGGCTTACCACCAAGCCCCATTGCAAACCCGGGTATTGATTCGTTATACGCAGCCCTTTGGCCTGCAGACGTTGACTATCTTTATTTTGTGTCCAAAAATGATGGTTCCCACCATTTTTCACCCAATCTTACCGCCCACCACAAGGCTGTCCTCAAATATCAAATTAAAATGAAAAAAAATTAATTTTTTTCTTGACAAGCCCAAAGCTCCTCTCTATAGTCGGCTCAGGTGGAGTAAAGTGGCTCATTGTGGAGGAAAACCTCAGATGTCTGTGTTCAGGGGCCAGCATTACCACAGTATAGATGCCAAGGGAAGGATCATTTTCCCCGCAAAACTGCGCGAGGTCTTTACGGAAAAATATGACAACAGGCTGGTCATCACAAACTGGGACGGTTATCTGATGGTTTTTCCTTATGACGAGTGGAGGGGAATCGAAGAGAAGGTTACTAACTACTCTCTCTTAAGAAAAGAGGTTAGGGCTTTTCAACGCTTTTTCATGTCGGGCGCCGTTGACTGTTCTCTTGACGGCCAGGGAAGAGTTCTCGTCCCGCCTAATCTGAGGGAATACGCAAAGCTCGAAAAAGATATCGTTCTGGCAGGCATGATCAGGGTGATCGAGATATGGAACAGAGAACGTTTCGATGAAGCGATGAAGCGGACAGGCGAAGATATTGACAGTTTCAGCGCGTACATGTCGGATTTAGGAATATAACTCTTCAATCGGCAATTGACCAATGACCGATGACCAATTTCATAAGCCGGTCATGGTAAGGGAGGTCGTTGATTCCCTTTGTTGTAAACGGGGGGGTATCTACCTCGATGGAACCCTGGGAGGAGGGGGACATGCCTATGAGATACTGAAAAAAATATCACCCGATGGCATCCTCATCGGTATTGATATTGATGACGATGCGCTTCTTGAATCCGAGAAGCGATTGAAGCCCTTTGGCAATAGAAAGATTCTGATGAAGGCCAATTATGCAGACATGAGCAATATCTTGGCCGACCTTAATATTTCGAAAGTTGATGGCATTTTCCTTGATTTAGGAGTTTCTTCTCATCAGCTTAAAACGGCAGAGAGAGGTTTCAGTTTTTCCCTGGCCGCACCTCTCGATATGCGCATGGATCATAGCCGTGGCAAAAGCGCTTATGATCTTATAAACACCCTTCCGGATAAAGAGTTAGAAAGAATAATCAGAGATTATGGCGAGGAGATAATGGCGGGAAGGATTGCAAAGGCGATTTCCGCAAGAAGGAAACGGTCTCCGATCAAGACGACGGCTGAGCTTGCCGCCATTGTCGTGGAGTCATTACCTCCCGCGTTCAGACGAAAAAGAATACACCCGGCAACCAAAACATTCCAGGCAATGAGGATAGCTGTCAATAACGAGCTTTTAAACCTTACAAGAGCGATAAATAGCGGTATTGATATGCTGGGCAGGGAAGGAAGGTTTTCTATTATTTCCTTTCACTCTCTGGAAGACAGGATCGTAAAGAACTTTTTCCGCTCCTGGGAAAAGGGTTGTATCTGCCCTCCTGATCTTCCTGTATGTTCATGCCGGAGGAAGACCAAGGTGAAGGTTTTAACCAGGAAACCGGTTATCCCGGGTGAGGCTGAAATTGTGTCCAATCCGAGAGCGAGAAGCGCCAAACTCAGGACGGCCGAGAGGATATAAGCGATGCCGCGAGAAGAAGTTATTGGATATGGTATCCGAGGCAACGAAAGGATGTTTGCCAGAATAAAATACTCCAATTTAATTTTTGTTGCTGTCATTTCCATGGTTGTAATCCTTATTTATGTGTGGTCGCATATCCAGATGAGAGAGTTGGAATACCGGGTGGCGGAAGAAATGAATGTCAGGGAGCAACTCCTCGAAGAGCAGAGAAAACTGAAACTTGAATGTGCAACCCTGCAATCGCCACAGCGTATCGAGGCGATTGCCAGGAACAAATTGCAGATGTCTTACCCGGAAAGGGAGCAGATTGTTCTTCTGAAATAACTGCGGTTGAGGGAGATGATAAAGTGACCATAGAAGCAGAAAAATGGTTAAAATTCAGAACAGTAACGTTACTGGTATTTTTTCTGGTTCTCTTTATTGCCCTAATATCGAGGGCGTTGCAGCTCCAGATCCTTTCCTGCAAAACCCTGAAAACCCTGGCAAAAAAACAGCACAACGTGACCTTGCCACTTCCACCGGAAAGAGGCATCATCTTTGACCGCAGGGGAGAGAAACTGGCGGTAAGTGTCATGGCGTATTCCGTCTGTGCCAATCCATCCAAGCTGAGAAATCCCCGTGAAGTTGCCGGGGAAATAGCCTCCCTTCTCCACAGCGATAAAGATACTATCCTGCAAAAATTAGCGGTTAGAGGGAACTTCTGCTGGCTGGCGAGGAAAATACCCCCTGATAAGGCGGCAATCGTAAAGAACCAGAATATTGACGGCATATTCTTAATTAAGGAGCCGAAACGCTTTTATCCGAATGGAGAACTGGCCGGCCATCTCATTGGATTTGTCGGTATGGACTCCGACGGTCTTGAAGGACTGGAACAGAGATATGACCGTTATCTGAAGGGAACACCAGCCAATACAATGATATGCTGGGCAAGAGACGCCAAGGGTAAGAAACTGTATCCCCGGATTGAGAAACCTGTCCTTGTAGAGAATAAAAGTCATAATCTTATTTTAACGATTGACAGCCGAATTCAGTATCTTGTTGAATCTCAGCTCAGGGAGGCTGTCAGGGATAAAGGGGCGAAAGGCGGTTTTGCCATCGTCATGGATCCTAAAACAGGTGAAATACTGGCGCTGGCCAATGAACCGGCGTTTGATCCCAACAGCTGCCATCCTAAGAACTGGAAAAACAGGGCGATTAGCGATTGTTTCGATCCGGGTTCAACTTTTAAACCCTTCCTGGCAGCAGGGGCCCTCGAAGAAGGTGTTGTCAGGGAGACCGACAGATTTAATTGTGAAAATGGGAGATATGTGGTTGGCGGCAGGACTATCCACGAGGCAAACAGAAAGAAATATAAGATACTTTCCTTTCATGATATTATCAAGTATTCCAGCAACATCGGTTCTGTTAAGGTTTCGGAGAGGCTGGGTAAAGAAAAGTTTTATCAATATATAGAGAGATTCGGATTTGGCGGGAGGACGAGGATAGATCTTCCCGGCGAGTCTACCGGACTTCTCAGACCATCAGAAAGGTGGAGGAAAGTTGATACGGCGACCATCGCCTTCGGGCAGGGCATCTCGGTTACAGCTATCCAGTTGATCTCTGCGCTGTCGGCCATAGCTAATGACGGTGTATTGATGAGACCCTATGTCGTACGAGGATTGGTGGACAGGAAGGGGCAAATTGTAAAGGTGAATAAGCCAACCGTAATCAGGAGGGTTATCTCCCCTGCCACGGCAAAGAGGCTTACCGCGATGCTGACAGATGTGGTAGGCCAGGAGGATGGCACCGGTAAGAATGCACGTATTGTCAATGTGTCTGTAGCCGGAAAAACAGGAACATCGCAGAAATTTGATTTCACCCGTGGCGTTTACTCGTCTGAAAAAGTCAGGACTTCCTTTATGGGGTTTTTCCCTGCCGAGGATCCACAGATAGCTATCCTGGTCACCCTTGATGAACCTCAGCGGGGCAAGTGGGGGGGTGTGGCGGCAGCCCCCGTTTTCAAAAATATCGGCGAGCAGATAGTCACCTGTTTTAAAACAAATATCAGAGAGACCCCTTTCCCTTCCCCCCTTCTCGAAGAGGAAAAGATCGAAGACAAGGTCAAACTCGTCTCCACACCGGAGATAATAACCGACGGTGTTGCTGTGGAAAATGTTATGGATGAGGAACTAATGCCGGATTTCAGAGGAATGACCATCAGGGAGACTATAAAGAAGTCAAGAGAAAGAGGGGTCGCTCTCCAGGTAAGGGGGAGTGGTTGGGCAATGAATCAGGAACCGTTTCCGGGTGTTTCCATCAGAGACCATCGTTCCTGCACTGTTTCTTTCAGTGCCGGTGATTAGATGGATTTATCTCATTTAATGAAAGGTATTGAGATGTTTAAGGTTGAAGGTGGCCTTACCAGCGAGGTTTCTTCCCTCTGCTATAACTCAAAAAATTGTCATGAGAATTCTCTTTTTGTGGCCATTTCCGGTCTTAAATCCGATGGTCATGATTATATCCCGGAGGCCATCGCACGGGGTGCAAGGTTTATTGTCCATGAAAAGGAATTTTCGTGGGGACAGATTTTAAATCTGTCCCCAACAGTAACGGCCATAAAGGTCGCAGACAGCCGCCGGGCGCTTGGAATGCTGGCGAAAAATTTTTATCGTCACCCCTCTTCCCACCTGCTTCTTATCGGTGTTACCGGGACAAATGGGAAGACAACGGTGACCTATTTACTGGAGGCCATTTTCCGGGCAGCAGGTTTTTCTGTAGGTGTGCTGGGAACGGTCAACTACAGATTTAAGGGAAAGGTATTGGCGGCGTCCAACACGACTCCGGAATCATTTGAGATGCAGAGGATTCTGAGGGAAATGGTCAATGACGGGGTTACCCATGCCGTTGTAGAGGTTTCCTCCCATGCCGTTGACTTAAAAAGGGCCGATGACTGCGCCTTTGACCTGGGAATCTTTACCAACCTCTCGCCAGAGCATCTCGATTATCACAAGACGATGGAGAACTACTTCCAGGCTAAGAAGAGGTTTTTTGAGGAGGTTCTCCCGGCCGGGGGTAAAGAACACAGGATGATCGTAAACATAGATGATCCCTGGGGGCAGAGACTCTTAAAAGAGGTTGCCATGGCCTCCCTGACCTTCGGGATGGAAAACGAATGTGACGTCACTGTAGAGGAGTTTAATCTCTCTTTAGAGGGGATAAAAGCAACGATCCGCACCGATGAAGCTGTATTTACCGTCTCCTCCCCTCTCCTGGGGAGGTTCAATCTTTACAATATATTGGCCGCCACTGCCGGGGCAGTTTCGCTTCATATTCCTGAAAGGTGTATTCGGAGCGGCATTGAAAGCTTCAAAAATGTGCCGGGACGTCTGGAGGCAATCGGCAAATCGGGGCAGCCCCGGGTATTTGTTGATTATGCCCATACATCAGATGCCCTGAAAAAGGTGCTGGAAAACTTATCTGAGCTTAAAAAAGGAAAAATTATCACCGTTTTCGGGTGTGGCGGCGACAGGGATCGGGGGAAGAGGCCGCTTATGGGAGAGGTCGCCACGACATTTTCCGACCTTGCCGTATTGACTTCGGACAATCCCCGTACGGAAGACCCGTTGGTGATTATTAGGGAGATAGAGATGGGGATTCACGCCGACTCGATAAGAAGATACCTTCCTGATGATCTTGATAAGGATATTCCTGAGAAAGGCTATCTGGTGATCCCTGACCGGAGAACGGCCATCGAGAAGGCCATCTCCCTCGCCGGCAACTCAGATATTATCCTCATCGCGGGAAAGGGGCATGAGGATTATCAGGTCATAGGGGATCAGCGGTTCCCCTTTGACGATAGGGAAGTTGTTAGAGAGGTCATAAATCGGTTATGGACAGACCAACACCGCATGGAGAACAGTAAATCCCCCCTTGCCCCCCTTTCGCAAAGGGGGGATGGGGGGATTTTCCGCAACCCGCGTTTCCCCATCCTTGCGGGTCACGAAATTTTAAAGGCCACGGGAGGGACCCTGATCAGGGGTAGCGCCGACAGGATGTTTCATGGAGTGTCCACAGATTCGAGGGATATGTCAGAGGGAAACCTCTTTGTCCCTCTCAAGGGAGAGAGGTTTGACGGCCATGACTTTCTTGGCGCTGCGGTAAGGGGAGGGGCTGTGGGGCTTCTCGTCCAGAGAGATGCGGTGGACAATGCGGACAACGAGGAATTTAAAGATATAGCTGTAATTCGTGTGGATGATACGCTAAGGGCCCTCGGTGATATTGCCCATCTCTGGCGAAAGAGATTCCATGCCCCCGTCATTGCCATCACGGGAAGTTCAGGAAAGACGACCACCAAGGAGATGACTGCTCACATCGCCGGTCTGACCAGGAAGGTGATTAAGACGGAGGGGAATTTTAATAATCTCATCGGCCTTCCCCTGACCATCTTTCAGATAAACGATCAGCATGAAGTGGTCATCCTCGAAATGGGAACAAATACCCCGGGAGAAATCGGCAGGCTGACCCGTATCGCCGCACCCGATATAGGGCTGATTACCAATATCGGCCCTGCTCATTTAGATGGTCTCGGGTCTCTCGATGCCATCAGGGAAGAAAAGGGCGATCTCTTTCAGAACATGGCGGGGGAGGGTATTGCCATTATCAACCGCGACGATGGAGAAGTGGGAGTACTGGACGGCCGGTGGCAGGGAAGGCGGATAACCTTCGGGATGAGCCGGGATGCCGATGTATCGGCAGGAAACATCATAACAAGGAGAGAGCAGGGGGTGATTTTTACCCTTAAGATAGGTGGGATCGGTCAGGAAATTACCATGGCAACAGTGGGCTTGCACAACATTTATAATGCCCTTGCCGCTGCCGCCGTCTGCCATGTTCTGGGTATGGAACATCACATAATCTGCCGGGGCCTGACGACCTTTAAACCCCTCTCCGGGCGTATGGAGGTCCATCGCTTAAGAAACGGAGCCTTTTTGATTGACGATACATACAATGCCAATCCGGCATCTGTTCGGGAGGCACTGAAAACCTTGAAGGATTTAAAAGAGGGGCATGAGAGCACGGTGATCATGGCCGATATGCTTGAATTGGGTGAAAGGGTGGAGGAGATGCACGAAGGTATCGGGTCTCTCATGGCCCAAACCGGCGTGGGGGCCATTTTCTTGAGGGGGAGATTTTCCTGGGCTGTGGCGGAAGGGGCCATAAGAGGGGGTATGCCGATTAATCGGATCCTCCTTCCAGAAATTTCCGAGGAGATTGTTACTCGCCTCAAGTCGTCTTTAAAGAAGGGGGACTGGGTCCTCGTCAAGGGATCGAGGAAGATGAGAATGGAAGAGGTCGTCCAGGAAATTATCAGGGTATTTGGTCTTCAGCCAAACACATCAGGTAGATAGACTGAAGACGGAAGACTGTTAGGACACTTCAGCCTTCAGCCTTCAGCCTAAATACCTGAGTAGTTAAGGGAATTTAAAGTGCTTTATCATCTCTTATACCCACTACATGTTACGTATTCTTACTTTAATGTCTTTCGATACATTACGTTCAGGACGATTTTTGCCACGATTACGGCAATAGTGATCTGTTTTGTCATCGGCCCCTGGCTGATCAGGAAGCTTCATGCCCTCCAGATTGACCAACCCATCAGGGAAGACGGGCCTGGCTCACATCTGTTAAAAAAAGGGACCCCCACCATGGGCGGTATTTTGGTTATCTTCGCCGTTGTCATTTCTACATTACTCTGGACGAATCTGACCGTGGACTATGTATGGCTTGTCCTGATGGTAACCATAGGTTTTGGTCTCATCGGTTTTATGGACGATTATCGAAAATTAGTGAACGAAAACGCTCATGGTATCCCGGGAAAGGTCAGGCTGGCGGGAGAAATTGTAATTGCCCTTTTTGTCAGCATTATCCTTTATCGTAAGGCCGGTTTTACCTCTAATGTCACCATCCCCTTTTTTAAAACGATCTTACCTGACCTCGGATGGGGGTACGTGATACTTTCCACCTTTATCATTGTCGGCGCCGCCAATGCTGTCAATCTGACAGATGGGCTGGACGGTCTGGCGATCGGTCCCGCCATTACGTGTTTCATGACTTATCTCGTCTTTGCCTACGCGGTAGGAAACACCAAAATTGCCGGTTACCTGCAAATACCCTACGTCGCGGGGACGGGTGAGCTTAGCATTTTCTGCGGCGCCATTGTTGGCGCCGGTATTGGTTTCCTCTGGTACAACGCCTATCCGGCCCAGGTTTTCATGGGAGATGTGGGATCCCTTTCCCTCGGTGGCGCCCTGGGGACCCTTGCCATCCTGACAAAACAGGAAATTCTCCTTGCCATTGTGGGAGGGGTTTTTGTGTTGGAGGCCCTTTCGGTCATCTTTCAGGTTGGTTGGTTTAAAATATCTCAAGGGAGGCGCATCTTCAGAATGGCGCCGATCCATCATCACTTCGAGTTGAAGGGATGGCCGGAACCCAAAGTCATTGTACGGTTCTGGATCATCTCTATTCTGCTTGCCCTTCTGGCTATCAGTACACTGAAATTAAGGTGAAGGAAGGGAGGGGGAAAAAGATTAGTATGGATCTGGCAGGAAAGAGAATATTGGTCATCGGCCTTGGAAAAACAGGCATTGCAGCCGCCCGCTTTCTTGTCGGGCAAGGCGCCATTGTGACCGTAACCGATGAGAAACCCCTTGCAGAATGGGAGGGAACCCTTCGTGAGATAGGTGATTTACATACAAATCTGAAAATAGGCAGTTATGACTCCGATTCTCTATCACGAACGGATATGGTCATCCCCTCTCCCGGCGTGCTTCCCTTTAATCCACTTCTGTCCGAAGCGGTGAGGAGAAAGATACCGATTTTAAGCGAGATCGAGCTTGCCTTTAGATTTTTGAAACGACCGATGATTGCTATCACCGGCACCAACGGAAAAACAACCACAACCCATCTCATGGGAGAGATCCTGAAAAAGAGCGGAAAGAAGGTTTCTGTGAGAGGAAACATCGGTGATCCACTGATCGGTTACGTAGAGGGGAAACAGGATGAGGATTACGTGGTGGTTGAGGTCAGCAGTTTTCAATTGCAGTGGATGCAGTATTTTCACCCGTTTATAGCGATCCTCCTGAACACTACCCGTGACCATGTCAATTATCACGGCACCTTTGAGGCATATTGCCGGGTCAAGGAAAGGATCTTCGAGAATCAAACGGTCGGAGACCTCGCCATTCTCAATGCCGACGATCCCCGGTCAGAGTCCCTGTCAAAAAGAATCGCCGCCAGGATCCGTTATTTCAGTTCGTCCTCCACGTTGCAGAACGGTATATTCCTCCATGGCAGCTCGCTTTCGTACTGTGGTGACGGTAAGAGGGAGGAGTATCCCCTTGCCATGGTCAAGATACCGGGGAAACATAATATCGAAAACATCATGGCCACGGTGATTGCCGCCAGAGAATGCGGATGCTCACCTGCCGATATCATCAGCGCCGTTCTCGACTTTCAGGGGGTGCCGCACAGGATAGAATTTGCGGGTGAAAAAAACGGGGTAGCATTTTACGACGATTCCAAGGGAACCAATGTGGGTGCGGTAATGAGGGCGCTGGAAACATTCCCCCGCCCCATTATCTTACTGATGGGAGGCAGGGATAAGGAGGGTGATTTCAAGACCCTGATCCCTCCTATCAAAGAGAAGGTCAAGGAACTGCTTCTTTTTGGAGAAGCAAGAGAGAGGATAAACACCCTCATCGGAGGTGTAGTTAAGACCGCACAGTTTGCCAAACTTGGAGAGGCAATTGAGATGGCCTGGCAACATGCGTCTGCCGGTGATGTTGTCCTCCTCTCCCCTGGATGTGCAAGCTTTGATGAATTTTCAGATTACCGGGCAAGGGGAAGGTTCTTTAAAGAGGCGGTGAGAAACATATGAACAGATTACCCTCTACAGAAAAGCGTCCGGATATTATTCTCATTTTCGTGACGTTGATCCTGATTACCATCGGCACTGTCATGATATACAGCTCGAGTTCTATCCTTGCGATGGAGCGGTTTAAGGATGGACAGTATTTTATCAAAAAACAGATTTTTTTCGTCTTTCTCGGGTTGGGGATCATGGTCCTGTTGACAAAGATCCCTTACCATCACTTGAAAAAATTGGCATATCCCGGCATCCTGCTGTCGGTGGGTCTCCTTGTACTGCTCCTGATTCCTCCCTTTGGAATCCGGGCTGGGCATGCCACCCGGTGGCTCAGAACGGGTGTGTTTTCGTTTCAGGTCTCGGAAATGGCCAAGGTTTCCGTGGTACTCTTTCTCGCCCATTTTCTCTCGAGAAAGGCGGGTCATTTAAGGGAATTCAAAAGGGGGATTCTGATTCCCCTCTCCGTCACCTTGCTTATTGTCGGGCTAATCTTGTTGGAACCGGATTTTGGCACGGCAGCGATCACCGTCGTTATCCTGATCCTGATGCTATATTTATCCGGGAGCAGAATCCTACACCTTGCCGGTATAGCAGCGGCGTTTGTTCCCGTTGGGGTGTGGCTTGTCATCCACAAGAATTACCGCCTGGAAAGACTGATGAGTTTCTTTGACCCCTGGAAGGATCCCCTCAAATCAGGTTTTCATATCATTCAGTCGCTCCTCTCCTTTGGTTCCGGAGGCGCCTTTGGCGTGGGGCTTGGCGACAGCATGCAGAAACTTTTTTACCTCCCTGAGCCGCACACCGACTTTATACTGGCAGTTATCGCCGAGGAGATGGGCTTTATCGGGGTAGCCGTTATTATTTCCCTGTTTGTCGTTTTTATTGTCCGCGGTTTTCTCATCTCCCTCAGGGTCCCCGATCTCTTTGGCGCCCTTCTCGCTATAGGACTGACCATGATTATTGCCCTTGAGGCATTTATCAATATTGCCGGCGTGATGGGGTTGATTCCCATCAAGGGATTGGCGCTCCCCTTTATCAGCTATGGCGGGACATCACTGATTATGTCTCTGGCGGCAGTGGGGATTCTCCTGAACATCTCTTCCTGCCGGAAGTAAAGATAGGCTGAAGACTGAAGGTAGATAGACTGAAGGCTTTTCGAGATGTTTTATAGACTTCAGTCTTCAGCCTAAACACCTGATTTTTAATGGGAACGGTTGTGAAGGTTATCATCGCAGGAGGAGGAACGGGAGGCCACCTTTTCCCAGGGATCGCCATCGCGGAGGAGTTCCAAAAGAGAGGACAAAAAAATATTGTTCTGTTCATTGGAACCGACAGAGGGCTGGAAAAGAAAGCCCTGAGAGAGATGGGATTTCCTTTGCGTACCCTTGACGTAGAGGGGATCAAAGGGAAAGGATTTGTAGAAAGGGGAAGGGCCTTGCTTAAGATTCCCCGAAGTTTGCTGCGATCTTTCAAGATTATCCGTGAGTTTCGTCCCGACATCGTCATTGGTGTCGGTGGTTATGCATCCGGACCTGCCGTGATCACGGCCCATTTTATGGGTGTCAAAACAGCCGTGGCAGAACAAAACGTCCTGCCGGGGATTACCAATAGGGTCCTGGGAAGGTTTGTGGATAAGGTGTTCTTAACCTTTTCGGAGACAAGAAAGTGGTTTCCGGAAAAAAAGGTCCTGGTTACCGGAAATCCTATCAGGGCGGCGTTTTTCTCAGGGATCAGGGATCAGGGGTCAGAGGTCGGGGGTCAGGGATCAGGGGTCAGGGGTCAGGGAGAAGGGAGAAGGGAGAAGGGAGAGAACTTTACAATTCTTGTCTTTGGTGGGAGCCAGGGTGCACATGTCATCAACGTGGCTCTCATCAATGCTGTGGGACATTTAAAAGATATGAGAGAGCGCTTAAGGATCATCCACCAGACGGGATATAATGACCTGGAAGAGGCGTCAGAGGTTTACCATGTTAAGGGGATTGCCGCAGAGGTTTTCCCCTTTATTATGGATATGGCTTCGGCTTTCAGAAAGGCAGATTTACTGATCTGCAGGGCAGGGGCGACAACAGTTGCCGAAATCACGGCCATGGGAAAGACGGCCATCCTGATACCCTTCCCCTTTGCCACGGGTGATCATCAGACGAAAAACGCTGAAGTCCTCGTGAAGGCGGGAGCGGCGGAAATGATCCCGGAAAAAGAACTCGAAGGCAAACGCCTGGCCGAGGTCATCCGGCGGTTTCACCGCCAGCCGGAGATGGTCAGGGAGATGGAGATAAAGTCAGCCGGGCTGGGCAATGTCAGAGCGGCGACGGATATTGTGGATGCGTGTATGGCGATGGTGAAAGGACTCAGGTAAATAGGCTGAAGGCTGAAGGCTTTTAGAGATGTTTTATAGCCTACAGCCTAACAGCCTATAGTCTGAGTAGTTACGATATGACCAATGATAGAATAATCGGTATGGAGAGAAGGGTGAAAGGCATCCATTTTGTGGGGATAGGCGGTATCGGCATGAGCGGCATTGCGGAGGTGCTCCTCAACCTCGGCTATACGATCAGCGGATCGGACCTCAACCCCTCCGATATTACTCAGCGACTGGCATCTCTCGGTATTAGGATTTTCAGCGGTCACCATGCCTCACATATCGGTGATACAGACGTGGTTGTCACCTCAACCGCTGTAAAGGCCGATAATCCCGAGGTGTTAGAGGCGCATAGAAGAAATATTCCGGTCATACCACGGGCGGAGATGCTTGCCGAGCTTTTAAAGATGAAGTTTTCCATCGCTGTATCGGGAAGTCACGGAAAAACAACAACCACCTCCATGGTGGCTACCGTACTTGCCTATGGCGGGCTTGACCCCACCATGGTGATCGGCGGGAAATTGGCCAGTATCGGCAGTAATGCGAAGATGGGAAGGGGGACGCTCATTGTAGCGGAGGCCGACGAAAGTGATGGCTCTTTTCTCAAACTGTCTCCCTCCCTCGCCGTGATTACCAATATTGATCTTGAGCATCTTGATTATTACCGGGACATGGGAGAGATCAAGGAGGCCTTCCTGCAGTTTGCCAATAGTGTCCCTTTTTACGGTTCCACGATACTCTGTGCTGACGATAGACATGTTCGAGATATACTTCCCAGGATAAAGAGAAGAACTATTACTTACGGTCTTGGCCCGCCGTCGGACTATCAGGCAAGGGATATATCGTTTACCGGATTCTCCACCCATTTTTCCCTTTATCACAAGGAAAATTTGCTGGGAGACGTAACATTGAATGTCCCCGGCCTGTTCAACGTTTACAATGCCCTGGCAGTGATTGCCGTGGCCCGTGAACTCGAGATGGAATTTTCAACGATCAGAGAAGGACTTAAGAACTTCGTTGGAGTTCATCGCCGGTTGGAGGTCAAGGGAAAGGTCAGGGAGATCACCGTAATTGATGATTACGGCCATCATCCGACCGAAATTAGAGAAACCCTCGCCGCGGCGAGACAGGTGTGGAAGGAAAAGATTATCACGGTATTTCAACCCCACCGCTATACCCGGACAAAGACCCTCTTTCATGAATTTCTCACAGCCTTTTCCGACACTGATACCCTCATCGTAACCGATATCTACCCGGCCGGTGAAGAAGCGATAGAGGGCATAAACGCTATCGCTCTGTGTGAAGGTATCCAAGGAAGCGGTCAGACAGACGTCATTTATCTGTCAGGTTTCGACGAGATTGTTGACCATTTGCTTTTAATCGCCAAACCATCGGATATTGTCATTACCCTCGGTGCAGGAAACGTCTGGAAGATCGGTGAAGAGTTTCTGAGGAGGGCCACGTAAGGGATCAGAGGTCAGAGGACAGGGGAGGGGAGGGCCACGCTCTGTCGTGGCCGTTGAAAAGGGGATCTGGATGATAAGAGATGCACTGTTCCGGGAAGAATTGAAAAACATGATCTTAGGCCAGGTTCTCTTTGATGAGCCAACGGATCGCTACACCTCGATCGGTGTCGGTGGTAAGGCCGACGTTATGATTTTACCGCAGGCTACGGAGGAACTTATACGGGTAGTTTCTTATCTCCAGGATCATCAGGTATCTTTTATTGCTGTCGGTAACTGGACAAATCTAATCGTGAAGGATGGAGGTTACAGGGGCGCCATCATCTGCCTGAAAGGACTTCATGAGATTAGTGTTGAGGATAAAGAAAACGATATGGTCTCCGTTTATGCAGAGGCAGGGGTTGCCCTGGGTGAAATCGTCAACCTGTCTGCCAACGAGGCTTTTGGCGGTATCGAATTCTGTGCCGGCATCCCCGGGAGTGTGGGGGGGGGCATCAGGATGAATGCCGGCGCTTACGGAAGCGAGATCAAGGATATATTGGAATGGGTCAACCTGTTAGAGAGGGGAGGAAAAATCCTCAAGGTCAGGAGAGATGATCTCGATTTTGCATACAGGAACCTTAACCTGCCGGAGGGATCAGTCATTACCGGCGCCTCGTTTCTCCTGAGGAGAGGGAAAAGGGAGGAGATACGGGAAAGAATTACCGAGACACTCGGTTTGCGGAAGAAAAAGCATCCCCTGGGGTATCGCAGCGCCGGTTCCATATTTAAGAATCCTCGAGGTATTCCCGCAGGTCAGTTAATTGATGAAATTGGTCTCAAGGGCGCCCGGATAGGGGATGCAAAGATATCGGAGAAACATGGTAATTTCATTGTCAACCTGGGACACGCAAAGGCAGCCGATGTCCTTGCCTTGATTGAAATGGTAAAAGAGAGGGTTCTAAAAGAAAAGGGAATTACCCTCGAGGTCGAGGTCATGATCGTTGGGGATAATGGATGAAGAAGTCCTGGAAGATGAAAATGGCAACAAGGAAAAACAGACTGAAGAGACATTCGGGTGATATATTCCGGGAAGTTTTTAAGGTCCTCTTCCTGTTCAGTGTCATCTTTATAATCACGACAGTAATGATCTTCGGATACAATTATACGATCAGTTCCCCCTATTTTCGGATCAGGGAGATCATTGTCAGGGGCTGTAAGGAACTTACGGAAAAAGACATCCTGGGACTTGCCGCCATTGCCCCATCGCAGAACATCTTAACTGTCAATATCGTCGCTATCACCCGGAGAATCTCGACAAATCCCTGGATCAGGGATGTTTTCATAGGGAAGGAGTTTCCTGACCGATTGGTGATTGAGGTTCGGGAGAGAACTCCCGTTGCCTTAATCCATAGAGATAATAATTTTTACCTCATGGATATTGAAGGTGTTGCCTTTAAGACGCTGGAGGCGGGCGATGAAGCCGATCTTCCCGTACTGACCGGATGTGCCGGCGACAAAGAGATGAACCCGGAACTTATCAAGAAAGCCCTTAAGCTTTTACGTTATCTCGCCACATCGAGAGATTTTCCAACCATAGACCGTATTTCTGAAGTCCACGGAAGTGAGATTTCCGGGCTTTCTCTTTTTACCAATGACGGTATGAGCCTTCAGCTCGGTTTTGACAGTTATGAAAATAAATTAAAACGCCTGATTCCTATCATGGCCGATCTTGACAGGAAAAACATAAAACAGGGGTTTTTATGTATTGATCTTAGCGATTCCGTTAAAGTTACCGTTCAGAGGAGAGATATAAAAGGTCCTCGAGAACCCGTAATAGCGGAGAAGGGATACAGGACATAATAAGGTAAAACAGGTGAAAACAGGTGAAAAGATGGGTAAGAAAGAAAATATTATCGTTGGATTAGATATAGGAACCACAAAGACATGTGTCATTGTCGGTGAAATCAAGGATACGGGTATTGATATTATCGGCATGGGCTCTTGCCCTTCAGAAGGATTGAGAAAAGGTGTCGTGGTCAATATCGAAAGCACGGTAGATGCCATCAAAAAGGCGGTGGAGGAGGCCGAACATGTATCGGGATGCGAGATCGGTTCTGTTTACGTCGGCATTGCGGGGAGTCACATCAAGGGGCAAAATAGTCTCGGCATTGTGGCTGTCAAGGGCCATGAGGTTGAGGAAAACGATGTTCAGAGGGCTATAGAAGCGTCTAAGGCTATTGCCATTCCTCCCGACAGAGAGATGCTTCATACATTGCCCCAACATTACATCGTTGATGATCAGAATGGTATCAGGAACCCTGTCGGGATGTCCGGTGTACGACTGGAGGCAAAAGTTCATATCGTCACCGGCGCCGTTACCTCTATAGAGAATGTGGTGAAATCTGTCGTCCGTGTGGGATTAGATATAAATGACATTGTTTTGGAACAACTCGCAGCAAGCGAGGCCGTCCTCGGTGACGATGAAAAGGATTTAGGAGTGGTACTGTTGGACGTCGGTGGTGGAACTACAAACATTGCGATCTTCACGGAAGGCACTATAAGGCATACGGTTGTTTTGCCGGTGGGGGGCAACTATCTTACAAGCGATATCGCAACCGGCCTGAGGATACCCCTCACAGAAGCCGAGAAAATAAAGATGGAATACGGTTGCGCATATACTCCGTTGATACGGAAAGATGAAGCCATAAAGGTTCCCAGTGTAGGCGGAAGAGAACCGAGAGAGGTTTCCCGCCAGATCCTCGGAAGAATTATCGAACCACGGATGGAAGAAATACTGAGAATGGCCTACAAAGAAATTATCAAGTTAGGTTGCGAAGACCGCCTAACAGCGGGTATTGTTTTAACAGGGGGAACGGCTATCCTGGAGGGGACCACGGAGCTGACAGAGCAGATATTCAATATGGCTGTCAGGAGAGGTTATCCCACAGGCATAGGGGGGCTGACGGATGTCGTGAACAGCCCCAGATATGCCACAGGCGTAGGCCTCGTTATTTATGGGAGCAGAAATATGCCGCGCGAGATAATCAAAAAAAGGGATGGGAACATCGGTAAGACGGTGAAAAATTTTAAAAAATGGCTACTGGAATTCTTTTAGAAGAAGGGGAAGGATGCTATGTTTGAGTTATCTGATAAAGGTATTATAAATCCGGCAAAGATTAAAGTGATCGGTATAGGAGGAGGGGGAGGAAATGCCATAAATACTATGGTATCCTACAACCTTAAGGGCGTCGAATTGATGGCGGCCAATACAGATGCCCAGGCCCTTTCGGCATCTATCTCGCCGATCAAGGTTCAACTCGGTACCGGGGGATTGGGAGCAGGCTCGGATCCTGAGGTGGGTAAAATGGCGGCCCTTGAAAGTAAGGACATGTTGAGGGAACACATTGAGGGAGCGGATATGGTTTTTATTACCGCCGGCCTGGGTGGCGGCACAGGAACGGGAGGCGCACCTGTTTTAGCAGAGATTGCCAGGGAGGCGGGAGCGCTCACCATTGTCATCGTTACAAAACCGTTTCAGTTTGAAGGCAAGAAACGCGCCATGCAAGCGGAAGAAGGCATTGCCGAGTTGCGGAAAATTGTTGATACCCTGATCATCGTTCCCAATCAGAGACTCCTCAGTCTGGGAGGGAGGAACATTTCGTTATTAGATGCCTTCAAGAAAGCAGATGACATCCTGCATCATGCCGTCAAAGGGGTTTCCGATTTGATTACCGTACCGGGGTTGATCAACCTTGATTTTAACGATGTTAAGAAAGTAATGGCCGGGATGGGGCTGGCCATTATGGGGACCGGTGTTGCCGGCGGGGAAAACCGAGCCGTGGAGGCCACTCAGAAAGCAATTTCCTCTCCCTTATTGGAGGATAACACCATTCAGGGGGCTAAGGGTATCCTTCTGAACATCACGGGAGGACCGGACATGTCCCTTTATGAAATCAATGAGGCATCCTCCATGATCCAGGCGGAAGCCCATGAAGAGGCAAATATCATTTTCGGGACCGTTATTGATGAAGGTATGGGAGATGAGATACGCATTACAATAATCGCCACCGGCTTTGATGATAATGGGAAAAAGAAACAGATCAATACCACACGCTTTGAAGGTCATAAAAATTTCTCTATACCCACTTATCTCAGGCAGGAAAAACTCATTGATGATTTTAATGCGGTCAAGGTAGACATGGCTGATGATGAAGATAATCCGGATCTCGAAATCCCCACATTTCTGAGAAGACAGGCTGATTAGTACTACTACATAAGGTGTTTCTCATGAAACGCATCTATCTTGACCATGCGGCGACAACTCCTGTAGATTATCGGGTAGTGGAAGCGATGCTGCCTTGCTTCCATGAGGTTTTTGGCAACCCTTCCAGTGTGCATGCCATAGGACAGGAGGCCAGGAGAATTGTTGAGGGTGTAAGGAGCAAGATTGCTTCCTTTCTGGCGGCAAAGATCGAGGAGATTATTTTCACCAGCGGTGGCACGGAGAGTGACAATACCGCCATCAAGGGGGTTGCCCAGGCCATGAAAGATAGAGGAAACCATATCATTACCTCCTCTATTGAGCATCATGCCGTGTTGGAAACATGCAAATACCTGGAAAAACATGGATTCCATGTTACCTATCTGAAAAACGATAAAGCGGGGCTGGTTGATCCTGATGAGGTGAGAAGAGCAATAACCGGGAAAACCATACTGATTTCCATTATGCATGCCAACAACGAAATCGGGACGATAGAGCCTATCGCCGAGATAGGAAAGATAGCCCGCCAGAGAGGAATCTTCTTCCATACGGATGCGGTCCAAACCTTCGGACATCTTCCCATAGATGTAAATGAACTGCACGTGGACCTCCTCAGCGCCTCGGCCCATAAACTATGTGGACCAAAGGGAGTGGGAATATTGTACGTAAGGGAAGGGACAAAGATGGTCCCCTTTATGCACGGGGGAGAGCAGGAGGGGGGGCGCAGGGCTTCTACCCATAATGTACCGGGAATCGTCGGCCTCGGGAAAGCCGTAGAGTTAGCTAAAGAAACAATGGGGGAAGAAGCGGAAAGATTGACCTCCCTGCGGGATAAGATGATAAGGGGAATTCTGGAGGGCATTGACGATTCTGTTTTAAACGGTCATCCGGTCAAAAGGCTACCGAATAATATCAATGTGTCCCTTGGATATATCGAGGGAGAAGCAATAATAATGTATCTGGACAGAGAGGGAATCGCCTGTGCCACAGGCTCTGCCTGCACATCGGCGAGCATGGAACCCTCCCATGTCCTCGCCGCGATAGGTCTGACCCACGATTTTGCCCACGGTTCATTACGGTTGACCATGGGGAGAGCGACCTCGGAAGAGGATATCGTTTATGTACTCAAAGTCCTGCCCGTTATTGCGGATAAGTTGCGTTCCATCTCTCCCCTGTATAAAAAGGGAAGATAAGATAAAAAAGGCGCTCAGAGATGAAAAAGGTGTTGGTGGCCATGAGCGGGGGGGTGGACTCCTCCGTGGCCGCCTTTCTGCTGAAGGAGGAAGGTTACGAGGTCACGGGCGTGACGATGTGTCTTGGCGTCAAAGAAGCAGGGAAGACGAGTTGTTGCGGACGGGATGCCATAGAGGATGCAAGGCGGGTCTGTGACAGGCTCGGAATCCCCCATTACGTGATGGACTTTTCGGGAGATCTTAACGAAAAGGTTATCGCCAAATTTATCGCCGAATATGCGCGGGGGAGGACGCCTAACCCCTGTATAGATTGCAACAGGCACATAAAATTTGACACCCTCCTGAAAAGGGGGATCGCTTCCGGCTTTGATTTTATCGCTACCGGCCACTATGCAAAGATAGAAAGAGATCAGCAAGGGTATTCTTTAAAAAGACCGAGAGACAGACGAAAAGATCAAACATACTTTCTCTATCCCATTAGATACGAGGCGCTGGAATATATCATCTTCCCCCTGGCCCCCTTCACCAAGGAAGAGGTGCGGCAGATAGCGAGAAAGGCAGACCTGCCGGTAGCAGATAAGCTGGAAAGCCAGGATCTCTGTTTTGTAACCCGGAAAGATTACCATACCTTCATCTCAAAGAGAACAGGGGGGATGATAGAGTCCGGCCCGATTGTGGATGTAAGGGGAAACACGCTGGGAAGACATCGGGGGATCGTTTTTTATACCATCGGTCAGAGAGGCGGTCTGGGGATCAGCTACAAAGTCCCGCTTTATGTTGTTTCCATAGATGCGGAAAGAAACCGGATCGTCGTGGGTGAGAAGAAAGACTTAAAAGCGAAGGGGCTTGTAGCAGGTGATCTGAATATGCTTGTCAGGCGCTGGCCTTCCCTGGTTTATGCCAAGATAAGGTACAGGAAAAGAGAGGCCGTCTGCGAGGTCTTTTTTGAGAATGATAAACTAAAGGTTCTGTTTGATGAAGAACAAGAGGCCATCACTCCCGGGCAGTCGGTGGTATGTTACCATGACGACCGTGTCCTGGGAGGGGGGGTCATTGAAGAGGTCTGCCCCGACGAAGGAGGGGTCTTAAATGGAAATTATTGAAAAAATCGAAAGGCTGAAGAGAGAAAAAAACGCTATCATCCTGGCACACAACTACCAGATACCAGATGTCCAGGATGTGGCGGATTATGTCGGAGATTCCCTGGGCCTCTCTATGAAGGCCGCCAAAACAGATGCGGATATTATCGTGTTTTGCGGCGTTCTCTTCATGGCAGAGACGGCAAAGATACTGTCACCTCAAAAGACGGTTCTCATCCCCGACAGGAATGCAGGCTGTCCCATGGCAAATATGATCAATGCCCCTCAACTCAGGGATTTAAAGTCAAAACACCCCCGGGCGAAGGTGTTATGCTACGTCAATACCACGGCGGAAGTGAAGGCGGAATGCGATCTTTGCTGTACCTCGGCAAATGCCGTCAGGATGGTAACGGATGTCCTGAGAGATGAAAGAGAAATCATCTTTGCCCCCGACAAATACCTCGCGGATTATGTTTCCCGAAAGACCGGCCGGAACTTCATCACCTGGAAAGGATTCTGTCCTACACATGTCAAGATCCTTGTGGAAGATATTCTCAGGCAGAAGAGTCTGCATCCGGAGGCGGAGGTCGTTGTTCATCCTGAATGTACCCCGCCGGTCATCGAGGTAGCCGATAAGGTGGCTTCTACAGAGGGAATGTGCAAATATGCCGGAGAAACAAGGGCAAAAGAACTCATTATCGGCACGGAAACCGGTATCCTTCATCGCCTGAGGAAAGAGAATCCGGACAAGGTTTTTTACCCGGCATCGGAGCTTGCCGTATGCCCGAACATGAAGCTCACCACCTTAGAAAAGGTACTATGGTCTCTGGAAGGAATGAATTACGAGGTCAACGTTCCGGAAGAGGTCATCTCTCGTGCAAAACAGAGCATCCAGAGGATGCTGGGCTAAATCTGACTGACTTGCTTGCAAGAGTTATGTTTGTTTTTTCTTGACAAATGCCGGATGAAAATTATATAAGAACCTCTCTTATAAAATTTAAAGGTTTGGTAGTCTTATGAAGACGTATAGTGCCAGGGAAGAGAATATTCGTAGACAGTGGTATCTTATTGATGCCAAGAGTCAGGTTTTAGGCAGGCTTGCCAGTGAAGTTGCAAGACGCCTGCGGGGTAAGCATAAGCCTACCTACACGCCTCACGTGGACACGGGAGATTTTATAATCGTTGTCAATGCGGAAAAGGTTGCCCTAACGGGTAAAAAACTAACGGATAAGTTCTACTATCATCACTCCGGCTATCCGGGAGGCATAAAAAAAACGTCTGCCGGCAAGATGCTGCAGGACAATCCAACGAATCTCCTGCGTAAGGCAGTCAAAGGGATGCTTCCAAAGAACTCCCTGGGAAGAAAGATGCTTAGAAAGCTCAAGATCTATACCGGAAGTGATCATCGCCATCAGGCACAGTGTCCACAGACTCTCGAATTATAATTATCTTGGGAGATGATGATGACAGAAAAGCGCTTTTATGCAACAGGGAAGAGAAAGTGTGCCATTGCTAGAGTATATATGAAAGAAGGCAATGGTATCATTAAAGTAAACAAGATGAACTTCGATGATTACTTTACAAGAGACTCTCTGATGATGATTATCCAACAGCCTCTTGATATTGTCGGGAGAAAAGGTAAATTTGATTTTTACATTAATGTTTATGGGGGCGGTATTGCCGGCCAGGCCGGGGCGGTTAAACACGGAATTTCCAAGGCCCTGGTGGAATATGATATTGAACTGCGACCAATTCTAAAAAGGGCAGGGTTTTTGACAAGAGATTCACGTGTCAAAGAAAGAAAAAAATACGGACAAAAAGGAGCGAGGAAACGTTTCCAGTTCTCTAAGAGATAGTGGAACGGGAAGGGGCTCCGGCCCCTTTTTTTTGAGGTACGCCTAAGATAGGCTGAAGATAGATAGGCGGAAGGCTTTTCAAGATGTTTTATAGACTTCAGTCTTCAGCCTAAACACCTGAGTAGTTACGTTATGTTAAAGATTGGAATATATGGGGGGAGCGGATACACCGGTCAGGAACTTTTACGACTTCTCCTCCGCCATCCGGAAGCAGAGGTTGTGGCCCTGACATCGAGGAGATTCAAGGGGCTTCCTATCTCTGATGTTTATTCCATATTTGTTGGACTGACCGATCTGGTCTTTACTGATGCGTCTCCAGAGGATGTGGCCAGTGTTGCCGACGTTGTCTTCCTGGCCCTTCCCCATGGCGTCTCGATGAAGGTTGTCCCAATATTTCTTCCGTTCGCGGTTCCAACTACTGTGATATTGGTATCGTCACCGATAAGAGAACGAAAAGAGTCATCATTATATCTGCGATAGATAATCTCATAAAAGGCGCTTCCGGCCAGGCCATCCAAAATATGAATCTCATGTGCGGCATAGGCGAAGAGACCGGGCTGGATATGACGCCGCTGTTCCCTTAGACCTCCCCACCGGAGGATTCAATGTCTCTGAAGATATACAACACCCGGACAAAGAAAAAAGAAACATTTAAACCCCTCAGGGCAGGAGGGGTCGGCATATACGTATGTGGTATTACCGCCTACGATATCTGCCATGCAGGTCATGCCCGTTCAGCGGTAGTCTTTGACGTTATTAAAAAATACCTGCAATACCGCAGTTATGAGGTCACCTATGTCAAGAATTTTACCGACCTGGACGATAAAATCATTAAAAAGGCGATTTCTGAAGGAGTCAGTCGTGGTATCTCCGAGATCGCAGATAGGTATATCAGAACGTACAATGAGGACATGGATGCCCTTGGCGTAGATAGGCCCACCATAAGTCCCAGGGCAACGGAACATATTGACGGCATGATCAGCCTTATCAACACCCTCCTCCAAAAGGGGCTGGCCTATGTGGTAGATGGCGATGTCTATTACGCGGTGGAAAAGTGGAAAGATTACGGAAAGCTTTCCGGTAGAACTCTGGAAGACCTGATGGCCGGGGCACGGGTGGAGGTGAACGAGAAAAAGAGAAACCCCCTCGATTTTGCCCTCTGGAAGGCAAGCAAAGAAGGAGAGCCCTGGTGGGATAGTCCCTGGGGACGGGGCAGGCCGGGGTGGCATATTGAGTGTTCCGTCATGAGTCAACGATTCTTAGGGGATACCTTTGACATCCATGGCGGCGGAGAGGATCTGATCTTCCCCCATCATGAAAACGAGATCGCCCAGTCGGAAGGCGCCTCCGGCAAGCCCCTGGCCAATTTCTGGATACACAATGGTTTCGTCAGGATAAAGGGAGAGAAGATGTCGAAGTCTCTCGGTAATACCTTCACCATAAAAGATATGTTGAAAAACTATCATCCCGAGGTTTTGAGACTTTTTATGCTCACCAGTCATTACAGAGGGCCGCTGGATTTTTCAGATGACTCCCTTGACGAGGCAAGGCTGGGCATGGACAGATTTTATGCCACCCTGAAAAATATCAGGGATGTTCCGGCGAGTGAGATGGATTATTCTCAGATTTTCCTGGAGAAACTCCAGGGAAGGCATAGAGAAGTGTGCGACAGGCTTGCGGTATTGTCTGAAAAATTTCTGGAAGCTATGGATGATGATTTCAATACGGCCAGGGCCATTGGTTATACCTTTGATGCTGCAAGACTCATCAATGGTTATATGACGGATGAACAATTTACTGTCTGTCCCGAGACGCTCTTTGTCCTCCATAGGGCAAAGATATATTTTGAGGAAGTTGGCAGGATCTTAGGCCTGTTTCTGGATGAACCTGACAATTATTTTTGCCGGGCCAGAGACAGAAAAGTTGGGGAATCAGGGTTGGATGTCAAGGAAATCGAGTGCTTAATCAAAGAAAGGGTAGCTGCAAGAGAGGCTAAGGACTGGGAGAAAGCCGATGAGATCAGACGTCTCCTTGCAGAAAAAAGGGTGAGTCTCAAAGATACCCCTGCCGGCACCACGTGGGAAATCGAATAGTAACTATTCAGGTGGATAGACTAAAGGTGGAAGACTGTTAGGACACTTCAGCCTTCGGTCTTCAGTCTAAACACCTGGGTAGTTACATTGAACTTACCTTTTTACCGGTGGTCGTATCCGGAAAAATGCATGGTAAAGACAGCCCTACCCTGAGTGGCGGATCGCAGGTCGGTAGAATATCCAAACATCGCTTTCAGGGGAACTTTCGCCCTGATCTCACTGATAGTCCCCTTCGATAGTATAGATTGTATTTCACCCTTTCTCACATTGATGTCGGAAATGACCTCTCCTGTAAATCCGGCAGGTGTAATAATATTAACCATCATGATCGGCTCAAGAAGAACGGGTAAAGCCTCCCGACACCCATTTTTAAAAGCAGAGGAAGCCGCTACCTTATAACCCAGCGCCGTGGATTCCCCCTCTCTGAAGGAACCACCGACGATGCTGATCCGGCAATCCACGACGGGATACCCTTCCACAACACCACTCTGCGTTGACTCCAGGATGCCTTCTTCTATGGCAGGAAGAAATTCCTCGGGAATCAAAGCGGCATCTACCTGTTTTATAATCTCGATACCCCTTCCCCGTTCCAGAGGTTCTAAAGACAGACGGACATGACCGAAGTGTCTCTTTTCGCCGAGTTCCTTTTCAAAACGTCCCTCAACTTCCACCTCTTTCTGAATCGTCTCCTTGTAAACGACCCTGGGCCTTCCGATATTGATATGTGCATTAAATTCCCTTGTCATTCTGTCAAACATGATTTCGAGGTGGAGTTCCCCCATCCCGGAGACGATGGTTTGTCCGGTCTGTTCCTCGTACTTCACCTTAATCGTGGGATCCTCCTCCATCAGCCTGGATAATGCTACGGATAGCCGTTCCTGGTCCGCCGGTGTCTTGGCCTCAACCGCCTGACTGATTACAGGCTCATAAAACTCTATTGTTTCCAGGAGAATCGGATGAGATTCATCGCAGATAGTGTCTCCGGTGGTAGTGTTCTTAAGACCAATCACGGCGATGATATCTCCCGCCTCGCATTGTTCAACCCTTTCACGTTTGTTGGCATGCATCTTCAGGAGCCTGGCAACTTTCTCTCTCTTCCCGATACTTGCGTTATACACCTCTTCACCGGCATGTATCTGTCCGGAATAGATTCTCAGGTAGGCCAGCTTCCTGCTGCCTTCCTCCTGCATGATCTTGAACGCCAGGGCAGCGAGGGGCTCTTTATTGCTGCTGTGCCGGGTTTCCTCCTCTCCCGTCACGGGGTTGATACCCCTGATGAGTAAAATATCTTCCGGCGAGGGGAGAAAACGAACGACAGCATCCAAAACAGGCTGAATTCCTTTGTTCCTTAAGGCGGCGCCGCACATCACGGGGACTATTTTCAGGGAAAGGGTGGCTTTTCGGATAGCGCTTATGATCTCATCTTTGGGGATATCCACTTCTTCCAGGTACTTTTCTGCAATGCCATCATCTACCTCGGCAAGTGTTTCCATCATCTTTTCCCTCTGCTCCCCGACCTCCCGAAGGATGGCGGAGGGAATATCGGAAATGTTATAACTCAATCCCTGGGTGTTGTCGTCCCAGGTGATAATCTTCTCCCCGATCAGGTCTACCACACCTCTGAATTGATCCTCCTGACCAAGGGGTATCTGTATGGCAAGAGGTACAGAGTTAAACCGTTCCCCCATCATTTTTATGGTCCCGAAAAAATCGGCCCCCACCCTGTCCATCTTGTTAATAAAGGCAATCTTGGGAACGCCATACTTGTCCGCCTGGTACCAGACAGTTTCTGACTGTGGTTCCACGCCCCCGACAGCGCAAAAGACAACCACCACCCCGTCAAGGACCCGGAGAGAACGCTCAACCTCTATGGTAAAATCAACATGGCCAGGGGTATCAATGAGATGGATTTCGTGATTTTCCCAGTTACAGGCAGTCACGGCTGAGGTGATCGTTATCCCCCTCTCCTGCTCCTGGGGCATCCAGTCCATGACAGCCTCTCCGTTATGCACCTCACCCATTTTGTAGGACTTTCCCGTATAGAACAGGATCCTCTCCGTGACGGTGGTCTTGCCGGCATCTATGTGGGCCACGATCCCGATATTTCTTGTTCTTGAAAGTTTTGTATTTGCAGCCATCAAGTTAAGTGCCTAAAGTGATCTAAAGTTGTAACTACTCAGGTATCTTGCCACAAAGGCACCAAGACACCAAGATTATAGAATTATTCTTTATAATAGCCTTTTTATGCATGGCACATTGAAATTAATGAGAAAACTCCGTTATTCAATTTATATCCATCTTCTCTTTGGGTCTTTGTGCCTTGGTGGCTGAATAGTTACCTAAAGTTTAAAGTGCCTAAAGTTATTTAAAATGGAAATTCCTGTATTATGGACGTGTTAAAACCTTTTAATTTTCATCTCACCCTTCTCTGGAACCTGGGGCTAATAAGTCCTTGTTCATGGTAAAGGGATACCTTAAGTCAATATGCCCCTTTAGCGATTCCACCTCTTTCCCCTCTATGAGAATCTTTACCTTTTTAACAGCCATGATATTTGCTGTCAGGGTGTTGGTCAGGGAGTAAATGGTAGCCATTTCACTGGTGCTTCCACCTGGATGATATTTGACGAGGTTTTTGCCGAAACTGACATAAACCGTCTCGCTCCCTTCAATCTTAACACTTTGCAGGTTCACGTTTTTAGGAAAGGTATCCACCAGACCCGTCTTGGAACCTTCCAGCAGGGCCTTTACCAGTTGAGTTGCCTTTTCAACGTCATTCTTTCCCCTTGGAATATATCTTTTTTCCGGGACCAGGAATCTTTCGTTGGCATCCGAAAAATAAAGGACGGCCCTCTCTTTCTCCTTTTTCCCGGCAACTGTGCCTTTCCCCGCGATTGGCGGGTATAAGTAATTGAAAAGAGTTACAAAGAAAAAGACAAGGAAACAAAAGCTCGCCACAATGATCAGCGAAAGAAGAAATCGTCTCTTGCTTTTCTTTTTTTTTCTGTTCTTTATCTCGCTGATTCTCCTCTGTTTCCCGGCAGACATATACACTCCTTACATATAGAAAAAGAAAAACCTGTTATCATTCGACAAGCTCACAACTCACTATTGGTTCTATCGCCGTTTACCCACCAGTCACTTTTATCCCGGAACCACCATTCAGAGGAATCTGTACCGATGATACTATGGGCTATCTTTTTTGCGTTTTCGGTACATAGCCGTTTGACGGCAAATTCGATCCATTCTTTACTGTACCTGTTTCCCAGGTCTCCATATTCCTTCAACTGAAGGATCAATGCAAGTTGATCGGCATCATGGGCAAGCAGGGACTCCTTCGTTTTTCTCTCATTAAATTCATCAATGGCAGATTTAATATCCTCTCCAAAAAAGAGGGTTTCTGTCAGTTCTCTGATGGCCTTCTCCTCATGTACAGTTACATACTTTTTGCTCACATAGTTCATATCTCCTGTCCTCGCCTCGGGAAGGTCATGGACAAGACATATTTTCAGAACCTTCAATTCATCCACGTCAGCTTCCAGTTTACATAAGGTATAGCCGATGAAGATTGTACGTAAGATGTGCTCAGCCACCGATTCGCTCCCGGAACCGAAAAACTGATAACCCGTGCGGGGGGTTTTCTTCAACATGCCGACTTCAAACAGAAAATCTACGATACCCTGCATATTACTCCTCACTCCTCACTCCTTACTTAGCAACTTGATCCTGTTTGCCATCATCTCGGAAACCCTTCTCATCTGCATCTGAAGCGCCGCTATCCCTTCCGGTTTCATGGTTATCAATTTATCCAACTGTCCTTTCCAGTGTTCCAAGACGGCTATTTCATTCTCTTTCAGCTTTTTTTCGAACCGTAGTTGGTATTCTCTCATAAAGGCTGCTTCTTTATCCATGTCTGCCATAGTTCATCCTCCTCTGAAAGGGAGTTATTATATCATCTAAGTTTTTTCTTGCAACCACGAAATTGGAACACCCCTGAACTAACTTCTTGACAAGAATTAAACATATCCCTAATATTTGAGAAAAATTTCAGGAGATTTTGCAGAAAACATGTACTCGAAAAAGGTAGTAATACGCTATCCGGCAGATATTGTGGGACAACCCATAATATATCAATTAGTGAAGGAGTATGACCTCGTGTTCAATATCCTCAAGGCGCGGGTCTTCCCCCGGCGAGAGGGTATGATGGTGCTTGAGCTTGCCGGTTTGAAAGAAAACTTTGACGGCGGGGTCCGCTTTCTAAAAGAAAAGGGACTCAGGGTCGAGCCCCTTTCAAAAAGCGTCAGCCGGAATTCAGAAAAATGTGTGCACTGTGGAGCCTGTACGGCTTTCTGTCCCACGGATGCCCTGTCCCTTGAGAGACCATCCATGAAGGTTCTTTTCGATCCGGAAAAGTGCAGCGGATGCGAATTCTGCGTAACAGCCTGCCCTACAAGAGCCATGGAGGTCAACCTCTTCTAACATGAGTCATCTAAAGGTCACTATAGTTAAAGGTAGTTAAAGGGGACGGTTCTCTTTATTTTTACTCTATTGTCTTTATCGCCCCTGTCCTTGGCATGGTTTGAATTTACTCTTGTTTGCCGGCTTTATTAACTAAAGAGAACCGTCCCCTTTATTTCCCTTTATTTCTTAAAGAGGCACGGGATGCCTTTGAAAAAGGGTACATCGTCAATCTCCTCGAACTCACAAAAGGCAATGTCAGCAGGGCTGCAGAACTGGCAGGAAAATACCGGACCGATTTTTATAACCTCCTGAAAAAGCATCACCTCAAATCTGAGGATTTTAAAAACAGATGACCTATTGTGTCTCTACTTTTCCTTCGCTGTATGAAATTCCATACACATACAAATAAGATTGAATTTTCGCTAAACTAATACCGCATTATCCGAATTTTCAAATCCCTCCAGCGTATGGATATCCCTACAAAAGATCTTTTCTAAAAAGTTAAAAACCATATCTGTCAATCAACAATTTGCTTTTATTATCAAGCTGTTAATAAAATGGCGTCCTTTTGGCATGCCCTTTGCTTTAATTACTTTACAAAAAAGGGGGAGAATTTATGAAAAGAAATATAGTGATGGCTCTGGTTGGATTTGCCTTCCTCGGGACATCTTACTTACTGTCCCCGGAAAGAACATCAGCAGAAGTGAACGTTCATGTCGGCATAGGTCTGCCTTTACCCATTGTCTTGATCCCGGCGGCGCCCGCAGTGGTTTGCATTCCGGACACGCCTGTTTATTACGCGCCGGATGTGGGAATAGACATTTTCTTTTATTCCGGCCACTGGTACCGCCCATACAGGGGGTACTGGTACAGGGCAACTTATTACAATGGCCCGTGGGCGTATTTGCCTCCCCAAAGAGTTCCGGCTGTGCTGGTTCATCTACCAGCCAATAATTACAATGTTCCGCCTGGTCATCAGAGAATACCGTATGGACAGCTTAAAAAACATTGGAAGAGATGGGATAAAGGGCAACAAAGTAAACACTGAAAACACTATGACGACTATGCGGAAAGACAGCCCCGGGGGGAACAGAACAGAAAGGAGGTGGTGACATCTCACTATGATAACCGATGGTAACTAAAATAAAAAGATAGGAGGTTTTCGAAGATGAAAGTAATTAACATCAAGTCAAGAAAGTTGGTTTCTATGCTGGTTGTTGCCCTGTTCATGATCTCTTTTGCCGGACTGGCAGTTTCCCAGGAGTCACAGGGGACAGAGGTGGAAAAAGTGACAGGGATAATTAGCGCCATAAGTCCTGATACTGGCCGGGTGCGGATAAAGGATGCATCCGGCAGGGGAATAACTTTAACCGCCGGTTCGGGTGTAGACCTTAAGGACTTTAGTGTGGGCGATCAAGTGGTGGTAGAACACACTCGTGACATGGTTATCAAGTCAATCACCAAACAGTAAGAGTAAAAAGTAAAAACTGAGTCTTGAGGCTCTGTCTCATCGTGAGGCAGAGCCTCTTCTTTATGCTTTAAGGAAGCCTTTGCAGGTTCAGGCATTTGCTGTTAAGGCGGCAGCCGGTGTTTCAATGAAAGGAGAAAAGAGAGATGGGTAAAAGATTGGCATATAATTGTTTTTACTTTGAGAATGCGGATATTCACTTCGATTTTGACAAATTCTCCCTCACCAGTGAAGCAAGAGAGATATTGGCAAAGAAGGCTTCCTGGCTTCAGAATTATACTAATGTGAAAATCCGGATTGAGGGATACTGTGATGAACGGGGGAGCAATGAGTATAACATGGCTCTGGGGGAGAGAAGAGCAAACAGTGCTATGGAGTACCTGGTCACTGCTGGAGTTGAGGCTTCCATGATTTCCACTATCAGTTATGGCAAGGAGAAACCCCCGGATCCAGGACACAATGAGGATGCATGGGCTAAGAATAGAAGGGCGCACTTCAGGATAGTTGCTATTAATTATTAAATTAGGATTGTAAAGGAGGTACCGTATGCGGGTAAATAAACCTTTCTCAGCATTGATTACTCTTGTGTTTATCATCAGCCTTGTAATACTAAATTTTCCTTCCTCATCAATGGCTGTCAGCAGTTTATATAGCCCAAAGGCGAGTAATCACTATTTGGTAAATCGCAAGGATGATATTTCAAAGATTCTATCTGTTTTAGAAAAAAAGACAGGAGATCAGAAATTAGTAGAAAAGGCGAAAGACAAATTACTTACCCTGAACGAAGGTAGAATACGGCTAATATCTTCTCTCTGTGAGCGAACTTCTCACGACAGTTACTCAGCAGGTGCAAACATTGCTTTCCTCTTGAGTATTACCTTAATTATTTTCTCTTGATTTTAATTACTTAGAAGATTTCATGAAGGGTTCATTACGTATTTTATATCATATTGTTGTAATTGTTCTGAGCGCGGCGATAGCCCTGTCTCTGCCCTATGCTGCCAGCTTTATTGCCCGGAAATTTCTGGCCTTCTGGTCTCTAATAGAGGACGAGACGACATTCCTCGTATCTATAGAGATAGCCTGTGCAATGTTGCTCATTTTTTCCTTAAATTATATTGGAAGAAGCTGGAAGGACAGGAAGCTTGCCAATGCAGCAAAGAGTGCTGGCCTGGCCTTTGCACTTTCCAGGAAGGGGCGCTTTACACAGAAAAGGATCAAGAGGTTGAAAGAAAAGCAGGGAATTGCAAGGGATATAATGGTAATAGGCTCAACAGGTTTTCGAACCTTTGTAGATTCAAAGGGAGACATGCATGAGGTAATAAAGGACTGCCGTAAGGCAAAGATAATGCTTCTTAATCCATATAGTGAAGGTGCGAGCATACGCGCATCAAGCATTCCTGAACCTGATATAACCACAGATCACTTCCATGAGCAGATAAAAAAGAGTATAGACTTCATTAAAGGGCTTAATGAGGTCCGGAGAAATGTGAAAATGAAGCTCTACAATGATGTACCTTTCTTAAAATTAACTATCCTGGGCGACTATATCTGGGTACAGCACTATCACGCAGGGATGGATGTAAAAGCCATGCCGGAATATGTATTTAAACATAACCAGAATTCCAGCGGCTTTTATGCCCCTTTTTATCAATATTTTCTGAGCAGATGGAATGATCCCGAAATACCAGAATATGACTTTGATACGGAAGCACTCATTTACAGAGACAAGGCCGGGAATGAGATAAGAAGGGAAGAGTTTAATTTGACATGTGATAATAACTGAGGATCAGCAAAAGGGACACTGAACCTGGATATGGTTTTATATGTCCGGAAAAAAGGTTTGCAAGTTATCCGGTATCGGGGTAATATAAAAGATCTCAAGAAGAATATTGATCTGGGATATCCGGTCATCGTCATGGTAGATTATGGCTTTTGTTTTGGGTCTATCAACGGAATCATTTTATGATGGTGGTCGGCGATGATAAAGAGTCAAGAGAAGTTTGGAGAAGAGAGTCGAAAATAAAAGAGAAAGGAGAAAAACACGGGGGTAAGGGAAAAGGAAGGTTTAAAGACTGAATCGGGAGAGGAAACTAAAACTTTGTAAATCACAAGATTTATCCAAGTAAAGGAGAACAGGAGGTTGATATGAAAAGGATTAGTTACGGATTTCTGATCATGGTGATGATGAGCGTCCTGGTCGCCGGTTGTGCAACAAAAGCCGTGTATATGCCGGTGGACCTCAACCCGCAGATTAAATCAGGGCAATTTGTTCAAAAGACGGATAATTTCATTGTTCTTCTTGACAAATCTGCCTCTATGACAAATCAGTATGGCAGTTCCACCCGGCTGGAGATAGCGAAAGACGTTACAGGCAGAATGGTGGCATCCCTCCCGGATATCAAGCTGAATGCAGGGCTAAGAACCTTTCAGGACACTGAATCTACTCTTATCTACGGCATGACGTCATTCAATAAAGACGATTTTTTAAAGGCCCTGGACACCTGGGGATTGGGCTACGGCATGACGCCAATGGAAGTAGCATTTCTGGAAGCAGGAAATGATCTCGAGGGGTTAGCAGGCAATTCGGCCATCATCGTTGTTAGTAATTTCGAGGATATCGACGGTGTTGACGATATCAATCACGATGAACTCATGAAGAATATCGGCACAATAAAAGCAAAGTATGGTGATCGAGTTTGCATCTATACCATTCAAGTGGACGTCGCCCCCAAGGGAACCCTCCTTGCAGAAGAGATTGTCCGGGCAGGTAAATGCGGTTTTGCCGTTAATGCAAATGATCTTGCAACCCCGGCTACCATGGCCGTCTTTGTGGAAAAAGTTTTTCTGGGACCGCCTCCTCCACCTCCGCCTCCCCCGGAGGCCCAAGCACAGCCCAAGGAAGAAGTAGCGGCAAAGGCTGAAGAAGCGAAATCTGAAGCTCCTGCGGTGGCCGCTGCACCTGCACCTGCTGCCGTTGTGGCGGCACTGGAGAATATTCACTTCGACTTCGATAAAGCGACCCTGAGACTGGAGGATAGAGAGATCCTCAAGAGGCATGCTAAATGGCTCATGAGGAACAGGGATTATTCCATCGTCGTGGAAGGTCACTGCGACGAAAGGGGCACGAATGAGTACAACCTTGCCCTCGGAGAAAGAAGGGCGGTCGAGACCAAGAAATACCTGGTAGCCCTGGGTATTGAAGAGAATCGGATCAAAACGATCAGCTATGGCGAGGAAAAACCACTGGATCCCGGGCACAACGAAGAAGCCTGGGCCAAGAACCGCCGCGCCCAGTTTGTCTTGACGGCGAACAAGTAGTACTGTAGTTCATGATTCAGAATGAAGGGCCATTTTCGGTACCTGTCTGCCGGGAATGGCTCTTCATCTCCCTCCTTTTCGTCGCCATACTGAAGTTTTCCAGCCTGTGCGGTTAGGCTTTTTCACCGCAAAGGCGCAGAGGTCGCAGAGAAAAAATATCATTTCTTTTCTGCTGAGAGGGCAGAAAAGAAATGATTGTACGCCGTGAGGCTTGAGTTTGTTGTTTTCCGTCCCTCTCAATGGAAAACAACAAAAAAATTAATCTCTGCGCTCTCAGCGGCTCTGCGGTGAATATAGTCTTCTTTGCTTACATTTCTGTCAGCCTGAGGTGAACCAAAATGGGGGGGGAATCACCACTCCATCCTGATTTTCACGCTATGTTCATGTAAATAGGTTTTAATCTCAGAGATCGTATAAGTCCTGTAATGGACCATGGAAGCGATCAGGGCGGCGTCCGCCTTTCCCCGGGAGAGAACATATAGAAGGTGCTCCGGTTTCCCCGCCCCCCCTGAGGCAATAACGGGAATACGGACATTTGACGAAATGAGCCGGGTTAACTCGATTTCATAGCCGTTCTGTGTTCCGTCTGCATCAATCGAATTCAAACAGATCTCCCCCGCTCCCAGGATTTCCGCTTCTTTTGCCCACCACAGGGCATCAATCCCGATATATTTCCGTCCGCCATGAATTACTACCTCATAACCCGAAGGGATACTGGAACTCCTGTCTACCTTTTTGACGTCCATCCCCAGGACGATACACTGCTTACCAAACGCCCTCGCGCCCTCATTAATTAACAGCGGCCTTTTAACCGCCTCCGAGTTGATACTTATTTTTTCGGCGCCGGCCAGGATGACACGCCTCATATCTTCAACGGTACGAATGCCGCCGCCGACGGAAAAGGGAATAAAAATCGTCTCCGCCACCCGCCGCACCACATCAATCATAATGTCACGACCATCGGAAGAGGCCGTGATGTCATAAAAAACAATCTCATCGGCGCCCTGTTCGTAATACTGTCGCGCCGCCTCCGCCGGATCGCCAATGTCCACGTTGTTTTTAAACTTGATGCCCTTTGTCAGTTTGCCGTCACGAACATCCAAACAGGGAATAATTCGTTTACTCAGCATCTCTTCCCCTCCACCGGCAGAAATTGGCCAGGATCTGCAACCCGGGTCTTCCGCTTTTTTCCGGATGGAATTGCACGGCCGCTAAATTTTCGTGTGCCAGGGCCGCGCAAAACCGTATGCCATAATCCGTCCAGCCGATGACCCACCGCTCATCAGTTGGCGCTGGATAATAAGAATGGACAAAATAAAATTCAGATTCTTCGGGAAGTCCCCGAAAAACAGGGTGTTCCTTTTGAAAGGCCACGTGATTCCACCCCATGTGGGGAACCTTAAGATCCTGGCCTTCATGTTGCAGATTTTCCGGGAACCGCCTGACATAACCGGGGATAATTCCCAGACAGACAGTGTCGTCTTCTTCGCTATGTTCGAAGATCACCTGGGTACCGAGACAGATGCCCAGCATTGGTTTTCCCGTGTGCACCCATTTCCGGATACACTGATCAAGGTGAGTTTGGCGAAGATGGGACATCGCCTCGCCGGCCGCCCCGACGCCAGGAAAGATAAGGTGAGATGCCTCCTGTAATGTCGCCGGGTCGGCGGTAATCCGGTAGGATTGGTTCAGATAATGCAGCGCCCTGGCAACACTGGTCAGGTTTCCTGCCCGATAATCTAAAATAGCGATCATTATTTACTACCTTTTATCTGGTTTTTTCCCTTTGTAATAGATTCCCTGGCAGGTATCCCTTTTCTCCAGTTCCCTGTCAATCGCATTGAGGACATCCAGCTTTTTGACGGCCCAGGAGGGGGCCAGAAAGATGTCCCGGTAACCGTCGGCAGTCAGCCTCTGGATGACCATTTCCGGTGGCAGTATCTCCAGTATATCACATACCGTATAGACATACTCTTCCTTTTCCATTATCCTGATCTGTCCCTTCTCATAGAGATCACCGACGACGGTTCCCTGGAGGGCGAGGAGCAGATGGATCTTGATACCGTGGATCGGCAAGGTGGAAATAACCCTTGCCGTCTCCAGGATATCTTCCCGCGTCTCCCCCGGCAGCCCCACAATGATATGCGTACAAATTTGGAGATCGTCCCCCGAAGCCCTGGAAACAGCATCGAGAAAGGCATCGGCCGAATGTCCCCTGTTGAGAAGCCGCAGTGTTTTATCATGGATAGATTGAAGGCCAAACTCCAGCCAGGTGTGGTATTGTTTCGCATAAGTCTTAAAGAGCCCAATGATGTCATCAGGGACACAGTCCGGGCGTGTGCCGACAGATATGCCGATAATGTCTTCCTCAGACAGGGCTTTGTCGTAGAGAGTCTTGAGTTTTTGATACGTTCCGTAGGTATTGGTAAATGTCTGGAAATAGGCGATGAACTTTCCGGCATTTTTATTCTTCCTGTAATACTCTTTACCTCGTCTGATCTGTTCACTGATGGGAGGGAGAGGCCCCGCCTGTCGCAGGCGGGAACCACGACCGTCGCAGTAGATGCATCCTCCCGTGGAGATGGCGCCGTCACGATTGGGGCAGGTAAAACCGGCGTCAATCTGTAGCTTATAAACACTGCATCCGAACTGATTGCGCCAAAAGCTTTTTAAATCGTAGTATCTCTTTTTATTATTCCAGAACTCCGGCTTTGACATGGTAAGACCATTTTTTTATTGTGTTTTTGTGTTAACATTATTATAAAATCACGAGTTTTTCAACTGAATCAGGAGCGCTATGTCAGAAAGTAATCAGGCACAGACGGGTTTTCGTTTCGGGGTGGTAAAAATTATAAGAAAAGCAAGAGAACAGCGACGGTTGGTCAACATTATCCTTGCCCTTGCCGGGATATCAATTATCCTTTTTTACACCACTTGCAGGGAATCCTGCACATACAGTCAAGGGAGCTTTGCCGGCATAGACCTGAAATACCTGGGCATCACATATATGGGATCAATTATTCTTTTCAATCTCCTGAGAAGGGATACATTGAATCTTCTTTTACTCGTCTTCGGTATGGGGGCAGAGATATACCTCATCGGGTACCAGATCAGAAATGGCGTGTATTGTCCCTATTGCCTCATGTTTGCCGCAGTAGTCGTTCTTCTTTTTACCTTCAACTTTGAAAAGTCAAAAAAGGCCCTTATCGCTGCTTTCCTGATTCTCGGTTTTTTCCTTCTTTTCGTCTGGTTCAGGGGAACTCTCACACCTTCTTATGCGGCTGAGACCATAATGCCTTTCTTTGGAAAAGGCAAAATAGAAGTAAGATTGTACACTGATTATTTCTGTGAACCTTGCGCTTCTATAGAGCCCAAATTAGAACCCATGATTTCCGAGCTGGTGGGGAAAAATGTGATCACCATTGCTTTCATTGATACTCCACTCCACAAGCAGTCCAGCTTATACATCCGTTACTTTCTGTACATCCTCAATGAGGAGAGGAACTTCAACCGTGCCCTCCTGGCAAGGAAGATCTTATTTGAGGCCGCCCATAGAAATATCACAGAAAAAGAAAAAATCGAAGCCCTGCTGAGAGAACGAAACGTGAAATTCAAGCCTTCTGATCCGGCGCCCACTTTTGATATCTTCTCCCGTTACCTGGCCGAAGATGGGGTCGCCTCTACCCCCACGTTAGTAATACGCCAGGATGGGGGGAAAAAGAAATTCTGTGGGGCCTCCGACGTACTAAAAGCGATAGAAGGCATGGAGGTGTCCCCTAATTAGAGGGATTGATCAACAATGGGGCGAGAACTTAAGCGGAAAAAGCTGCGTAGAATCCTGGGGGAGATGGATAATGTCATAGTTGCCTTTTCCGGTGGGGTGGACAGCACCTTCCTCCTCAAGATGGCGGTGGATGTCATAGGGAAGAGCAAAGTGCTGGCCGTGACGGCCCTGTCGCCCACTTATCCGGCATGGGAACGGGAGGAATCCCTTGAGCTGGCCCGCGCCCTCGGAGCGAGGCAGATCTTCATTGCCACAGAAGAACTGGATAAGGATGATTTTGCCGCTAACCCGCCAGATCGCTGCTATTTCTGCAAGCAGGAATTGTTTTCCCGGCTGCTGGAGATTTCAGTAAAAGGGGGGGCAAATTATATCCTTGACGGAACGAATTGCGATGATTTAGGCGATTTCCGTCCCGGTAGAAAAGCGGCAGAGGAATTCGGGGTGCGCAGTCCTCTCCTGGAGGCCGGTATGATCAAAGAAGATATACGTTTTTTTTCCCGGGAGATGGGACTTCCCACGTGGAACAAGCCGGCCTGCACCTGTCTCAGCTCCCGTTTCCCCTACGGGACAAGGATAACAAGGGAGAAACTGGCGCAGGTGGAGCGGGGGGAGGATTACCTCCGTTCCCTCGGCTTTGAGCAATTCCGTCTGCGCCACCATGGGGCGATGGTACGCATCGAGATCAGCCGGGAACAGTTTCCGACGATGATGGAAAAGGCGGAGGAAGTGGTGGACGAACTCAAGGCTGCCGGGTTCACTTATGTAGCAATGGACCTGGAAGGTTACAGGACAGGGAGCATGAACGAGACCCTTCCGGTAAGGAGACAGACGTCATGAACGAAAAGCGCTTGCGTGAGATTCTCCTGGGTATCAGGGAAAAGAAGCTAAATATAGACGAGGCAGTGGAAGGGTTAAAACGGTTGCCTTTTTATGATCTGGGTTTTGCCAAGATCGATTCCCATCGCGAGCTCCGGCGAGGTTTTCCTGAAGTTGTCTATTGCGCGGGAAAAACGACGGAGCAAGTAGTGACCATTGTTCGGGATATGGCAGAGAAGACGGATCACAACATCCTGGCGACGAGAGCCGGCCGGGAAGTTTACGAAGCCGTGGCTGCGGAAGTTGCCGGCGCCGAATACCACGATATTGCCCGGTTTATTATTATAAGGCACGGAAGTCAGGAAAAACGTGGATGTATCGTGGTGCTTAGTGCGGGCACATCGGATATGCCGGTGGCGGAAGAAGCGGCCCTTACGGCAGAGGCGATGGGTAACAGGGTGGAACGTGTCTATGATGTAGGCGTGGCCGGCATTCATCGGCTTTTTAATTACCGGGACAAGTTGCTTGTCGCGCGTGTTCTGATTGCCGTTGCCGGTATGGAAGGCGCACTGCCCAGCGTGGTGGCCGGCCTTGTGGACAAACCGGTGATTGCCGTGCCGACGAGCGTTGGTTACGGCGCCAGTTTCGGAGGATTAGCAGCACTGCTTGCCATGTTGAACAGTTGTGCCAGCGGTGTATCTGTGGTCAATATTGACAACGGTTTCGGGGCCGGTTATCAGGCCAGCCTTATCAACAGCCTGGAGAATAGCCCGGTATGAAAATCGCCTATTTTTACTGTTTTGGTGGTGTAAATATGCCTTGACATTTTCATCCAAAATAACTTAGGAAAGAGACCGCATGTCTATTTAAAAAGGAGATTGTCATGAACATTTTAATGGTCTACCCCCGGTATCCGGTTACGTTCTGGAGTTTTAAATATATTTTAAAGTATATGTCCAAGAAAGCCGCTTTCCCCCCTTTAGGGTTGATAACGGTAGCGGCTATGCTTCCCAGGGGATGGAACATTCGCCTTATTGATTTGAATGTAAAAAAAATCAAGGACAGAGATATTGTCTGGGCGGACTATGTGATGATCAGCGCCATGCTGGTTCAGAAAGAATCGGTCCACGAGATTTTGCACCGGTGCCGGCAAATGGGGAAAAAAGTCATTGCCGGTGGTCCCCTCTTCAACAGCACTCCGGAAGAGTATTACTCTCTGGTTGATCATCTGATCTTGAATGAGGCGGAACATACACTGCCTCCGTTTCTAACTGACCTTAAAAACGGTAACCCGAAGAAAATTTATCGTTCCGAGGACTTCCCTGACCTGGCGCTTACACCTTTTCCCCGCTGGGATCTGATTGATGTTAAGAATTATGCTTCCCTGATGATCCAGTATTCCCGTGGTTGTCCCTTCAATTGCGATTTTTGTGATATTACGGCGATGTTCGGCCATAACCCACGCCTGAAGAGCGTGGATCAGCTTTTAGGCGAGTTGCAGGCGATTTATGATTTAGGCTGGCGTGGCGGCGTTTTTATCGTTGACGACAACTTTATCGGCAATAAAGGGGCCATTAAAAAGATGCTGCCCGAGATGATCAACTGGATGAAGGCACACGATCATCCTTTTGTTTTTTTAACGGAGGCCTCGATAAACGTTGCCGATGACGATGAATTGATTGATCTGATGGTTGAGGCCGGCTTCGAGAGTGTTTTCATCGGGATAGAGACGCCTCACGAGGAGAGCTTGAAAGAATGCGCAAAGCATCAAAACTGCAGGCTTGACATGGGGGCGGCAATAAAAAAACTGCAGGCAAAAGGACTGCAGGTCCTCGGTGGCTATATCGTTGGATTTGATAGCGATAATGAAAGCATCTTTGCAAGGCAGATAAAGTTTATCCAGGAAACAGGGGTGGTAACCGCCATGGTGGGCCTGTTAAACGCCTTGCCGAATACCAGGCTCTGGCGGCGGCTGCAAGAGGAACACCGTCTCGACTCATGTTCATCGGGCAATAACACGAGCATTAATTTCATCCCCCGGATGGACAGGGAAAAACTTATTGAGGGCTATAGAAGGATAGTCAGAACCATCTACAGCCCCCGGCATTATTATCAACGAGTCTGCAAGTTTCTGGAACATTATAAGCCTTGCAGGAAAAGAAGAAGAATAGAATATGTGCAGATTAAGGCCTTCCTTAAATCCATCTTTTATCTCGGCATCCTCGGAAATGGCGCATCTCAGTGGTATTACTGGAAAATGCTCTTCAAATCAATGACATTTTATAGAAAATCCTTTCCCGAGGCCATGACCCTCATGGTTTACGGGTATCACTTCCGTAAGATAGCGAAAAAAATCTGAACTAACTTCCATGAGACGCAAGCTCAAGCTATGAAACGAACAGGAAAGTTACTCAGAGCCAACCAACCCACAGGAAGCGGCCGTGTGGTTGAGTATCGCCTGGGCCGGCGGCGCCGCCTATTTCAAATAACAACATTCTGCCCCAATATCATAGGACCAGGGCCCACCAACCAGTACCTTATCGAGGATGAGGCGCTGATCCTCGTTGATACCGGGATACCTACAGATGTGGTGAAGAACTTTTTTTACTTCTGGCAGAACCAGCCCGTACCGGCCCATATCGAGGCCATGTCTGACGATTACAGTGAGCAGGAACTCCTCAGCGCCATCAATCTCACGGGACATGACGTGAGGGATATTGACTTCATTGTGCTCACCCATGGGCACTTTGACCATTATCTTCTCGGCAGAAAGCTTGTCAAAATGTCCGGGGCAAAGGTAGCCGCCCACGTATTAGATTCGGGGCTGATAACAAATAAGTGGAGCCTGATGAAGGTATGGATGGAAAGAAGGCCGCTGTACAGGGCAATGGGCATGCCGCTGCCGGAAAACCATATAAATTCACAGAACAGGCCAAGGACGGAAGATATTGATCTTTCACTGTGCGTTGACCACGCCATCACCAGCGAGGGCCCTCTGAGAATCGGCGACTTCAGGAGCGATACGATATCGGTTTGTCATTCAGCGGGTCACTCTCCCGGGGGCATTTCTCTCCTTGTAAAAAAAGAAGAGGGGACGGATATGCTGATGCTGTGCGGGGACACCTTGCTTTATCCCATTACGCCGCATCCGGACGATCTCGTTGCCTATCTGCGCGCCTTGAAAAAGATAAAAAGTCTCGAAAACATCACCCTGGTTCTGCCCGCCCACGGTGAGGTGATTGAAAAACTCCAGGAGCGCCTTGCCTTCCTGGAGATGCACCACAAACTACGGCTGCAGCTTACCTACGAAGTATGTAAAGAGCCGCGAAGCATCTGGCAAATCGCCACCATGCCCAACTATTTTGACGTCCCCGTTGATCCTGCAAAATTTAATCCCCTCGCAGGCCATGAGGCGCTGATCCACGTGGAGCTGCTCCAGTTGGCGGGTGGATTGCATACCTCGCATGTGGATGGCAAGGTGCACTATTTCCAGAACTCGGGTGAGGCATTTGCAGATGTTGAGAGCCGGATCCAGCATATCATAGATGACGAAAACACTACCATACTGCTGAGACGGTGATCTGCCTGTGATTCTTAACAGTTTCAAGAAAGGAATAACCTCCTGTGCGTAAAACCAAGATCGTTTGCACGATTGGTCCGGCCAGTGGAACACCGGACATTATCGAAGCGATGATAAAAGACGGGATGAATGTGGCCAGATTGAATTTTTCCCACGGGACCCATGATGATCATAAAGAAAAGATACAAATGATCCGGGATATATCGGCAAAATTAGGCAGACCGGTAGCCATTCTTCAGGACCTGGCGGGACCGAAAATTCGGATAGGCTCCATCCCTGATCCCGGTGTGCTTCTTGAACCGGGACAGGATTTTATCCTCACCAGCCATAACGTGGAAGGCAGCCGGGAGATGGTTTCCCTCTCCTATCCTGATCTCCCCGAGGAAGTCAAGGCAGGAGACAGGCTTCTCCTCTCAGACGGTCTGATTGAACTGATAGTGGTCAGGGCCAGCGCCGGCGATATCTACTGTAAAGTCATCACCGGTGGCCTACTCACCTCCCACAAGGGGATAAACCTCCCGACGGGGACAACACATGCTCCCTTTCTGACAGACAAGGATCGGCAGGACCTTTTTTTCGGGTTAGAGCAAGACGTTGATTATATCGCATTATCATTTGTGAAGACAGGGGATGATATCAGGATGGTAAAAAACATCATCCGGGAAAAGGGGGCTGCCACTCCTGTTATTGCCAAGATCGAAAAACACGAGGCCCTTCTCCATCTGGAAGATATCGTTGCTGTCTCCGACGGTATTATGGTGGCGCGGGGCGACCTGGGTGTAGAGATCCCCCTCGAAGAGGTGCCTCTCATCCAGAAAAAACTGATTCGAACGGCAAATGCCTATGGCAAACCGGTGATCACGGCGACCCAGATGCTCCGCTCTATGGTCAATACCCCCCGTCCGACCCGGGCGGAAGCAGCGGATGTGGTCAATGCCGTCCTTGACGGAACCGATGCGGTGATGCTTTCCGAAGAAACGGCGACAGGAAGCTACCCCCTGGAAGCGGTCAGGGTTATGGATCGCCTCGCCACTATCGCGGAGACCGGATTCCCTTATGAATTGTTTCTCCGTTCAACCCCGAGAAAAGACATTCCCGAATCCGTCGCCCACGCTTCCTGCGTTCTGGCCGATCATCTCGACGTCCGGGCAATCGTGGCCCACACCCAGACGGGCCTGACTGCAAGGCATATCTCCCGCTTCAGACCGAGGCAACCGATCATCGCCCTGTCACCCCGCGCCAAAACTGTACAGAGACTGACGCTCTTCTGGGGCTGTCTGCCACGCCTGATCAAAGACCCCTATGATACGGATGATATGATTGAAAAGGCGGCTCAGTCGGCGCTGGAGACGGGTGAGGTGTCCGCCGGAGATACCATCGTCGTCACCATGGGTCACCCCCTCAGTGTAACCGGCACCACCAATATGATCCGTGTCAAGAAACTATAAGTGGGATAGTGGGATAGGGGTCAGGTCTTGCAATCACTACCTATCTCCTAAAAACGGTATGATATTTCGAATCCCGGTACCGGAACATTCCCCGACACTTCTCCTTTGGGGTAGCCTAACACCTGATTGGGGTAGCCTATCAGACTATCCGTATTCTCTCTATCAATAACAGCCGTATAAACACAAAAGAGATCGGCTTTCCAGTCGCCAGACTCGAAGCCTATGCCACCGAAGAACATGTGGAAATTCACATCGGCAAGGAGAGGGGAGAGATATTTCGAATCAACGGAGTGTTCATCGTACTCATAACCGGTGCGCAAGACAATCTTATTATTATACCTATACTCCAGGCCGGCGGAATATCTCATCGTATCCCTCGAATCCTTAACCAAAGGATGATTCAATATTGGAAGACCTCTGTACCGGAATTCTGAATTATCGAGATATGTCCAATCCGCCCACTTGACGGTGACACTGAAGGTAAGCCTTGGATTAGGCTTATAGGCTAATCCAAGGCTTACCATCTGGGGCCAGTAGGGGTCGAGATCGAGGTCACCGTCTATCCCTGCGAATTTGGCATCTCCCTCTAAGGAGGTTTTCATGGGGCTTCGCCAGTTGAGACCAACTGTTAATGAGGGAGTGAGTTCGTAAAGAAGCCCGATAGTGCAGCCATAGCCAAAGCCGTCGGCTTCTGTTTCCAGGTACCCCAGATAACTGCCAGTTTCTTTATCCCGTACCGGCTGGTTCATCTCGGCTGCTCCATAGCCGATGTTCAGTTCAAACCCCACGGAGAGACGGGGGTTTATCCGGTAAGCGATGGTAGGTGCCAAATACAACACCCCTGCCGAGGATTCAATATCCTCACGGACACCGTGGGCAGGATCCTTATAGAAATTAAACCCCACCCCTAATGTGCTGTAGAGTCCGATGCCGAGCACCACGGGTTTGGCTCTATCGGTAGTATAGCCGAAAAACGGTATCGGCGCCGTCACATGATTTCTTTGATTATATCCCTCGCTGTTCCGGTAATTCATGCGAACAAAAACAAACTCAACTCCGCCTGCTATATTTTCGCCTTCGATCCTCGCAAGTCCTGCGGGATTGTAGTAGAAAGCGGCGATCGGATCGTCCGGGTTTGCCACCACGCTTGCCATGCCCATCCCCCTTGCCCCTACTCCCCCAGGCTCTGTAATGTTAGCGTAACCATTGTTTGCAAGAAGCAGAAGTAGAGTCCCAAGTTGACCAAGAACTACAAAAAATTTAAATACCTTCATCTTTTGCATCCTCCTTTCCTGTTATCTTCCCCCCTTCATGACGGGTATCGGGAGGGATCTCTTTACCTAACAAACTCCAGATTTCTTCTCTGATAAATCCGGTTACACGGCCGTTTTCGATGATTAAGATACCTTGATCACTAAGCCCATTTAATACATCTCGAATCTCGCCAGGTTCTTTTCCTGTAAATCCGGCCAGTTCATCAAATGGGTTTTGGTCGGCCTTCAGGGGCCAATTTTTTATAAAATAAAGGATCACCACCAGCTTCATCCACAATCGGGTAATCTCCTCCAGGGCTATATTGGTCTTTTTGATCCTGTTTGAAAATTCCTTAAGCATATAAAGGGATACCTCCTCGCTTTCCCTGAGGATATAACTAAAGGTCTCCCCATCAATGACGGCCACATGGCTGTCCTCTACCGCCCGGGCAGATGCGGTACGGGGAGCATCAATCAGCGCTGCCATCTCGCCAAAATATTCGCCGGGTCCCATTTCAGCCAGTAATTTTCTCACCTCTCCCGCCTCCTTTTCCATACGCACCCTACCCCTCAGAATATAATACATTTCCCGACCGGTATCCCCTTCCCTGAAGACATGGGCGCCTTTGGGATACACCTGACCGAATTTCAGGAAAAGCCGCTCATCCATTTTTGTGAGGTTCTTCTCTGACCCTAAGAGAGCCTTTTCAAGAAGAATAAAATCTCTCCTCTGGTAAGAAGAGATAAGTTCCGCACAGAAGAGGAAAATCACAGCTACGTAGAAAACCCAGATCACGAGGACGACCACTGTCTCCAGAGAACCGAAGATCACGTGATAGCGGGTATAATTAGAGATATACCAGGTGAAGAAATGCTTGGCGATCTCCATCAATGCAGAAAAAATGATACCTCCTAAAAGTGCACCGCCGAGGGTGACTCTTCCTCTGGGGACGACCTTATAGACAATGGTAAAAAATACCACCATGAGCAGGTAGGGAAGGATATAACGAAATAAAGTGCCATGAAGGAGGGAAAGATACCCGTTATAGCCGCCCTCTAACATAATGGGTTGTTTGGCAAGAATAGCGGCGAGATACGTAATCCCGACACTAACTACAGCAATGGCCCATCCTATCGGAATCATGGCAATCGCAAGGAGCTTGGATACAAAATAATTCCGGGCCGCTCTTGCCCGGAATGTGATATTCAAAGCCATCTCTATGGCGCCGAAGATCATGGCGGAAAACCAGACAAGGCTTAAGATTCCAACCCAACTCAGGAGTTGCTTTTTCTGTTCTATCTGTCCTAACTGGGTCAGCAATGCCTCCGAAAAATAGGGATGAAATTCACGGATTACCTGAACAAATTCATTTTGCATATTGGGGTAGGAGCCAAAGATATGACCTCCTACCACGATGGTTAATATGAAGAGGGGAATAAGGGAGAGGATGGCGTAGAGGGCAATAGCGGCGGCCTGGTTCATATCACCATTTTTCCGGTAATTTTTAACCGCATTCCGCAAGATATCCCACACAGTGGCGAGGCTGAATGCAAACCGATATGGATTCTGATTAATGTTTTTCACGGTTATTTCGGCATAAGTATAGGGAGGCGGTATATGTATGTCAAGGAAGAATAGAACCTAATACTGGCCATTTAATTTAGCAAATTTATTGACAATTTACTGTTTATTAAGTTATAATTGCCTCCAAAATAACGATTATAGGAGGCACCCAACAGATGAAGACATTTTCTACAGAGTACA